>Ga0228711_1003607_pt1 | contig 24068 bp, 9 predicted proteins | sample MedpolnodulmetaG_2_FD_177996 | JGI IMG/M metagenome (GOLD analysis project Ga0228711, IMG submission 177996) | Root nodule microbial communities from Medicago polymorpha collected in Santa Monica, California, United States - brown nodules | ecosystem: Host-associated > Plants > Roots > Nodule...
AACTATTATTGTTGTTAATTATTGTTGTTTAGGTTGTTAAGTTCCGTTGATGAATTATATGCTTATTATTATTAAATGTGAAATCTCACCCCTTTTGTTTGAATGTTGCCCCTATGTTGGTAACGTGCAGATAACCAGGATTAGCTGTTGATGTGAGTTGACTCTCTCGTGTGTCGTCTTAGGGTCGCTCTGATACGTAACGGGATGGGGATATTTGCTTGTTTTCCATTTGTTGTGTATTATTTATGAACTACTATGTTGTTGAACATTTTTGAATTAAGATTTTAATTAAGTTGTTTGTGTTGAGGCCGTAGTGCCAAAGTTGTTGAACAAAGTTGTTGATTTTGAAATAATTTTCTGCTGCGATGTTAAATGAATTTTTGACAGGGTTGTTTTAATAAATAGTAACTTTACTCTATTTATACTTTAATCGAAGTGTGACATTCCGTTTTACGTTGAATATTCTGATTATTTGTATTATTTACATTGTTGGGAAAACGGGGTGTTACATGTACGGGAGACGGCACCTATGTTTTTAATATATCTTATTTCTAGTTCTCAAATAGTGTCTTTACAAGACAACCCAATGTTCTTACCTATTTCAAAAACGTTTCATAGCTCCCTAAATTCTACCAAAACTGAATCCAAAAGGTTAAAAGGTCCCTGAACAAAACTGAATCACAGAATAAATCTTCACCTATTTCAAAAACATTTCATAGCTCCCTAAATTCTAACAAAACTGAACCCAAAAGGTTAAAAGGGTCCCTGAACCACATAGAATAAAAATTATTGGAATGAAAATAAATAAATAGACTTGAGTTTTTGGGATTTTAATAAGCCTTACTTTCAGCAGAGAATCAACGAAAAGGAAGATATGTTGTTACACCTAAAAATAATGTGCCACAGGTAGCACAATAAGCAATGCAAACCCAAGCACTCTTGAGATTCAGTTTAAAAATCAAAGGATTCCAAATGACAAGTTTTTCTTCTCAGCCAGCAAAATTAAAACAGATAAAAGCAAAGAAAAGAAAGTGCACTAATAGACTGAAACAATACTCATAACCAAACTGACACGCGATCGTTGCACATAACATAACCAAAATAAAAAGTCCTGATGCAAACAACTTCAAAAAACTTCAGACCTCCTCCAAACACCCTGTACAGGCCTTTGCTTCATTTACACAACTGATTCCGGAGTCAGGTACCGACTGGACATGGGAGGTTTGAAGCCTAAATCTAAAGAGAGTACCAAAAATCAGCACACACACACAAATAAAAGCAAGACATTGAAAGTAGATAGATTTACAATTCATACCTGTCTTTCGTCTTTGTATGAATTTTTCGAGTAAATCTCCCTCATCCAATAATTTTTCATTTGATAGTTTCTACAGGAAATAAAATGTTAAAAGTTGAAACAACTCATTTGTTCAAAAAATATATATATATATATATATATATATATATATATATATATATATATATATATATATAAAAGGAATTTAAAGAGTTATGAATGTTGTACCATCATGGCCCAATAATGGCGCATTCCAATCAAATGTTTTGCACCAACTACTGTCAGTATTGAAGAATGTTTTTGTGCCAACCTCCAAAGCTTTGCTGTCACAAGCCTTCAGTAATAAAAAAATAATATTATATTTTTAATTCATTGTAAGATATATTTACTTTTATTATAAAAAATATTTTTTGTAATAAAACTTACAGGTCCCTTGTGTCAACCAGAATCATATCCTTCGAAGCTTTATCAAGTTCATTCTCGCCGTCCCCCTTTCCATAGATTTCAAACAGTTCCTCTAACTTCTTAATTTTCAGTCATACTAGCTCCTACCATAATAATTTTTTAAGTAAGAAAAAAATAAAATTTTATTTTCATTGTAAAATGTAATAAAATAAAATAAAAAAAAAGAATTCACTTATTCACTTACATTAGGACTTATGTCACGTAAGTAAGATTTTATATTTTCAGATTCTGCAGCCCAATAGGCTACACTTATTTCGTCAATATCCTACAATGATATATAAATAAATTAAATAAAATTATAATAATGTTTGTGTGTGTGTGTTAACAAATAAATAATACTAACTTCCTGCAAATAATAATCCTGCTCATAATTGATTTCTAAGAACAGTAACTATGGTCCTACAGAATGCACCATTGTTTTAGCAAAAGTTCTTGATGTCTGCAATGAAATTAATGTTAGTGTTATTTTCTTCCAATAATCTAATAAAAAAGTAAAGTAAAACTAACTAAATACCTCTGAAAAATGTCGAGACGGTAACAAATAGACATGAGATTCACCAACTTTGGTTGAACAACTGAAAAGATTCACCTAGTAACGCACTGCAATGTTCTTGCGAGCAATGCTCACAAGATGACCATTCAACAAATTCTCACAACGATATTGCCTATTTGTATTTTTGGTAGCTTACAACTAAGGCCCTTATTGAAAAATCATAATATGCCTATTTGTATTTTTGGTAGCTTACAACTAAGGCCCCAACTCTATCCCACCGAAATTCTCAGCATAGTTCTTTTTCAAATAACAGGAAGAAATAAAACTATAAGTAAGAAGATAGCAGGCTAAACATTTTTAAAGTAAACCTTCCTTTTAGTATGTTAAGTGATCAATATTATCAAAATATTTATTAAATTCATCTGACTATTATCATATAGTTATATTTCAAATACGTAATTGAAATAGCGGCTATCCTGCTATCCCAGTTTTGGGGTTGGCCGTTCCACCCCACTATCCAAGATTGACTGCCTAGACTACAATACAACACATTCTATGCAATTTTCACAATCTTGGTGAATCTTATAGTTCAAGATTTAATAAATGGGCCTCCAAATTCACAACCCAATTTGCAATTTCTGACAATCATGATAGTTTATTTGCATCATGTACCTTTGTTTGGTCAGGAGCATACTTAGTAGCTTCAACCAGACATGGTAAATAAGTAAGTACACCATCCAGAAGTAGGTGTGGTCCCTGTATTCAGAAAATGAAAAAATATAAGACACTGTTAAACTCAGAATTAAGAGCTGGTTTGTATATATTATTCGAGCCAAAATCAGTAGCATATTCAAATGGGGGTCAGTTTGTGGCAGAGGATGGTCATTGGTGCCACTTTAACTAATAGTAGAAATTTGTAAATGATGGCAATGTCATGGCATTTTATGGTGGAAATAGCTGATAAAATCGACGGATGCCATAGTCACAATTGATAACACTAGGCAAAATAACAGAAGTGCTTACAAAGAAATGACCCTTGCTAGAGCCACATGATCCTTAGAGATACAACTAAATGACAGTAGTATGGCCACCTTTCTACCTTATGGAGTAAATTTTTAAGATAATAGGTCTCGTTGGGATTGAATACAATATTTGAATCATGTTTTGTTTAGTACGGTTATTTGACTTGACCAAAAATAGAGTGTGGTTTATTATTGGATTGAGATAAGCCATTTTTTGTAATAAAAAAGTATTGTGGAATTCAATCAATTGACTAAGTACAAATTACAAAAACTCTAATTGCATTTGAATACAACAAGAGTTTTAGTAATTTGTAACGAGAAATAAAACATATAATGAAGGTCACAATGTACATATGATTTTAAGGTAATTCAATGATTACCTTATTGAAAGCACTACCCATGAATACTGGTATGAACTTCCGTGCTTCGGTGGCCCTACGAACTGCTTCCTACTCACAAAAAACAATAAAAAGAAAACTATTACAAAAGCAAAACTCGGAGAGGGGTGGCAAGGGAGAAGTAATACTAAAAACTAGTTTTCATACATCACTGTATCTGAAAACACATATAAGTAAAGAAAAAATTGGAAGTTCCTAACAGACAAGAAAATGTCCATAAATAGATAAGATTATGGATGAGGTAATTTTTTTCAATTTGGTTTCCAAGGAAAATATATCTTTCAGTTATATTGTTCCTCCTCATTTGTTTTCTATTATCTATTTCCTCCTCACTTGCACTAACTTCGTTCAAGACATATTAGATAGATCAAAAGTAAATCAACAATTAATCGTATAGAAAAACTTATCAAAGAGTTAAAGGATATTATTCTGCCCATTATTTTCAAGGTTCTGAAATATTAGATAAATCAAATACATAGAACAATGTTACACAGCTCTCAACGACTTTCTATTCTCTTTGGGAAAATAAATCCTCATCAAAATTCAAAACAGTAACTAAATGCATTTCGTATAACAAAAATACAAATCCTAAAGAGTTGTCAATCCTTCACCCCACTCTTGAAGGGATAGGAGAGAAGAAAACAGAAAAATGAGGTAAAAAAATCTGGAAGACATATTTAGAAAAAACATGTAATTAAATTGATTTGTTACTGACATCAGAAGTCTCATCATATCCATCAAAATACTTAGAAGCTTCTTAGTATATAATTAATGAGTTCTCCTTTATGTTATTACTAATTAGTGAATCCAATTATCCAGTATCACTAAATTAATGTGAATTTAAATGTATATGTGGCACACATATGTTTATGTCGCTAGAGTGTAATTGATAGCTTCATAGATCCTTATGAAGTAATTATAAATCGGTTAGTTTTAAGATAGGATTCCTGTGAAGTTCAGGAAAAATAGTAAAACCATTTCTTTGACATGCCTAGTTTAAGGTTAAAACTCAATGTCAAATTTATATAGCCAAGTCCCATTGCCGTAACATGCCTAGTTTAGCAGCAGATTTGAATTTACATACTACTAATGATGAAAAAATGGGATGGGAGATACTTGAATAAAAGGAGAAACAAAGTTTGGCCTTTGTAGGCCAATATTTAAACCATTTTCAGCCATTATATTTTCGACTAAATTGGCTATATTGTTATGTGCTAGCTCCTATATTTTGTTGTTGGACATTCCTAACAACTTCATCGGCGTTATTTTTTCTATCTACCAAGACCACCTCAAGTTGACCTTGAATCACTGGTTTGACCGGTTGAGGTTGAGAGACAGGTTGTGGCCTCTGGACCATTGGTTCAATCAACCACCACGGTTGTTGGTTTTCAATTTGTGTAACCGGTTGGTAACAAAGATTGTGGAGGTGCAAAGAAATTTGTTATCCTCCCTATTTGTGTAGTTAAGACTTGGTAACTCCGGTTGTGTCCCTTATCAAAGGATTAAACACGGTATCAATTTGTTGTATTAACAAATCAATCATTTCGTGATTACTCTCATCCATTTGTTGTCTTCATAAATTCATTGAATCTGTTGTTAAGGATGGTAGAGTATTTCGACCAAAAATGCTAGAACTTGAGGGAGTATGTATACTTATGAAGGTGTCTTTTAACAAAGTTATAACTAAAAAGTGGAAATCACACCTTGAGGTGTGGGTTGCTAAAAGACACTTTCATGGATGACTTCTAGCAAAACCCATTAAATAATTTCTCAGTTTCTTTTAAATATTTCCAATTTTGTAAATAAATCTCGAAAATGCTAAGTTGGTGCCAATGGAATTAAACTTGCTACTACCACCCTTCACAATAAATGTGGTGCTAAGCTTTTGAAAAATTCTTATTTCAGGGGATAATGGAGAGATTTTTTGTGAACCCTTATTTTTATAAAATACAACATTAAATTTATTTAATTTTAATTTTCTTAGAACTGAATTCAGATCATTTTTCTCCATCGTGAGTTTATGCTTATTCAAACCTGATTTTGTTTAGACAAAAGTAATTTTAGAACTAAAAAAATTGATTTTAATATGTTTGATTATTTTCAAATAAAATCATTTTTGTCTTGAATTAATCTCTAAAGTTAATTTGTAAGCTAAATTTCTTTTTCATTTAAGTATTTAAATATAAATTACTTATATTTAACTTACTTTTAATCAAAATCAATTCATTCAACATGTCAAATCTGATGTTAAGTAGAAGTTTTCATGACAACGAAAAAGTTGATAACTGCTTTGTGGAAATACAAATAACAACAAATCTGAATTTTATTTATTATTGTCATTTCGAAAAGATCAAAAATACTTTGGAACTAGACTACAACGGATCCATGTTCTAGTTAAATAAGAACAAATCTGAACAAATAAGATTGTAATTGTAATACAAATTCAGATTTGTTCTTATTTATTACTTCTACTTCTACTTCTACTTTGCCAAATTGCTAAGAAATAACAGCGTATGCAGTAAAAGTAAGCGTGACATGAGCTTGAAACATGTAGCATATATAAATTTGTTACACAGACAATATCATTCAAAGGTGTAGTAGCAACTAGAACCTCAAAAACTACTAAATCTAAATCAGCAGTATCTTCTTATGTTCAATAAATTTCACTAATGCAGGACCTACGAATATCGATCGAAGTTCATTCTCTCAAGAATTGGTTTTCAAAAGACACCTTTTATTGAGCCAAAATGACAAGTAACTTGAAAGATCGGTATGAAGTTCAGTATTGAATCCAATATTACAAAGAGTGTGCTTGCATGGCGAATCAAACCTTACCCTCCAAGTTATAGCTTCAAACACACTGCGCTTAGTTGAAACTGTCATCGCGGTTTCAAACACAATCTAAAACTTAATGTTCTATCACGCCTATAGCAATCCCTAAATAACATGATACTTGTTCCATCACTGTCTCTTTTACGGCTTATTATCTGAAATTTGATCAGTACCAGCAATCTACCTCTTCTACTTGCTCTGCTGGCAAATTCCGCTTCTTTGGAGGCCCTGAGGCCTTTGGAGGTCCAACAAAATTACGCAAATCAAGTTTTGCAAGTTCTACAGAGATTGTACGACCATAAAAACTCTGCAGATAAGGGATAAAATAACATTAAAAAGATAGCATTCAGTTGTCAAAATTGATAATCAAAAGATGAGGCATGACATTAAAATCTGAACCTGTTGATCCATTGTTTCAAGTGCAAGCATGGAATCGTCTTGACATGTGTATTGAATAAAAGCAAGTCCCTTTGATCTTTCTGTGACTACATCTTTAACCATTTGGACTGGAGCACACACCAAATAAACGACACAGGTGTGAGCCAAAGTACTAAAATCAGTTATGCATGATATTTTAAGTTCTGCTATATCGAAATATGAGAAAATTCATGCACTTACATTCAGCTATCTGGCCAAAATTTGAAAATTTCTTTTGCAAAGCAGTCTCGCCAGTAAAATAGGGCAAATCTGTCTCCAAATAAGAGCAAGTAGAACTTCATAAAAACATGGTAAATAAAAGAAAGAAAGAAAGAAATATCCCTTAAAAAAAACAATGCTCCATAGCATCCAGATATCAGAAGGAGAAAATATTAAAAGGATATGAAAGACTGATCACAGATCAAAATGAAGAACTACATAATGTAAAGAAAATTCTCCAGACTCAACAATCAGCCAGATTTGTGAAAACAGAAACTAGTCAATCCACAAGTGTTTTTTTTTAATCAAGTTAATAAGATAATCCACAAGAAAAGTTGTTTTTGTAGATATCTGGATGGAGCTTAGTGCTTTGGAACAAAACGCATCAAGTGTGTTAGTGGAAGTCCATAATTTTGAATTCAAAAGCACGTAACATGATAGATAAGTGAACGTCAATTTTGTAAAAAATTGAAATGTAGTTGGCACAACCATCTTAGAGAAGATGAACACAATATTGCCAATTTTCCATCCAAATGATTGTGCAGTTGGCAATCCAAACCAGTAGAGATAGCACAGTACACGCCTTCATAACAAGAAAGAATCTGAAAGGAATTTATATTACTCTAAAAATGTATTCAGGACGGAAGCTTCCCTTACAAGGGAAGAGTAAATACTACTTGGAGAATGCAATTCAAAATATTATAAATGATGGTCTGCTAGCATTCTTAATATTATTTAGTAAATAGGCTCACTACTGATTGTTTCATTGCAAACATAAGATCGGCCTTGTTGCAGTAAAATACATTAAGCTGCCAAGTACTAACCATTTATTTATAAATTGTGACATCTATTTCCTCTACACTTTCGTCTTTAATAGTTTGTACGCTCGGACGATTGGCCTCATAATCGAGTTTCTATTTTCATGCCACATCTCTCGCAGGCTTCTTTGACATATCTGCTCTGACTGATATATATTCCTCCTGCATTCTATACAATCTCAACACCCTGGTAGTAGCTGATTCTGCCCAAGTCCGTCATGTCAAAGTCTCTTTCAGTAGTTTTTTTGAATTTTTTGAACATGTCTTTTATTGTTTCCTGTGAATATCAAGTCATCCAATTTTTTATTAGATGAAATTAAGTCTCACACTTTAGAAATGAATCTTACATAAACTAATGAGACTCACAATAAGAAAGCATTCACTTTACGTAATGTCAACGACCAGTTAAGATATGGTACTGGGTCTAGAACTATAATGTAAACAACATCAAGTTGAACCCTTACATTTATCCACATAATATTCGGCATTGCAATAGAAATTGTGAGGATTGTACACCCAAGGCAGATATATCCCTCCAGCTCCATAGGCATACTTAATACTTACCAACCATTGGAATATCTGCAAAAAAATATTTGACAGATTGTAGCGTAGTGGTTCGTCGCCGCTACGCTACGCGCGGCCGCTATTGACTACTATGCTTGGAGTCGCAGCCTTCTAGAAAATTCCGCAGGATTGCAAGCGTAAAGCTTAAAATAAACTCGGCCTGTTTGGCACTACAAGCAAACATTCAATCAGCAAACACCAACCACAATTTCTTGCACCAAAAATAAACACGTGAAAGAAAAGCAATAAGCAAGCAGCGCAGTAATCACTCTTATTGTCACAATATGAAGGCAACTTAGAAAGATTGAAGATATCTTTTTCAGTATTCAATTGTTTATCACCAGAAGCAACCAAGGACACAACACGATCACTATTAATATTTTGGGTCTCTGGAGTTAAGGACCCAATAGCAACTGGTTCTTCATGATCCGGCGACACTCCTTTTTTAAATATTCTAATAACTCAAATTCTAATAATCTGCTTGATGCATACACAACCAGTGAATAAAAAACACATGGAAATTAAATTAGAACGTCCTATAATGTGAAACCTATCACATCAACAACATCCCTTATGAACAATCAATATTATCATAACACCAAAAACATGATCTAATTAAAGTATAAACATCTCAAGATTCATAATAATTAACTTAAATCTTACTTTCCACACTGTTGACAGTATCTCTTTGGCCTCACCATCAAAAACAGTAGCAGCACATTGCAAGCAACCCTATGTCCTAGGGGATAGCCTTTCAGTTTAGAAATATCATCTTCGCAATATCACCCTATGTCCTAAGCTTGAAATCAAGTATAAACTAATATGAGCATGCATAACATACATCTTCTTTTATTGTCAGAGACTTATATCCTAATTTATTGTCACAACCGCATACTTCAACATGGCCATATCACTCAGTCGCTTTATTGCCATTGTATGTCTTTATCAATAGTGTTTGTGTATCATTAGAAACAGGTGAATGTTCCTTGTATTCCATTGTGAATTCACCCTTTCCTTGTGTCATTGATCGAAGAGCTGTAGCATACCCAAACATATTGTTAAGGGGGCCATGAGCTGTAATGACAGAATCATCTTCGTCCTGATCATTGCCAACAATTACACATTTTCTCTTGTTGAGGTCACCAATGACAGCTCCCTGAAATTCTGTTGGTACTCTCAGTTCAACAAGCATAACAGGTTCTAATATAACTGGTTTGGAAGCTGGATAACACTGTCTAAAAGCATAGATAGAAGCCAACTTAAAGGCAAGTTCACTGGAATCAACAGCATGAGCAGCACCATCTGTCAACACAACTCGGATGTTTTCAACTGGATGTCCGATTAAGGCACCAGAGTTGGCAGCTTCTTTAAAACCTTTCTCAATTGCAGGGACAAAATTTGATGGAATAGCTTGACCAATAAGCATGTTTTCAAATTCAAACTTGGTCGGTGACCCAGCAGGAAGTGGTTCAATATACCCAATCACCCGTCCATATTGTCCTTGTCCTCCAGATTGCTTCTTATGTAAATAGTCAAAATCAACACGTTTAGTAACAGTTTCTCTGAAGTTTACACTGGGCTTTCCAACCGTTGCAGCAACCTTGTACTCCATCCTCATGCGTTCAACATAAATATCCAAGTGTAGTTCTCCCATTCCAGAAATGATTGTCTGCCCACTCTCTGGGTCCAAGCCAACATGGAAAGTAGGATCCTCTCTTTGGAAGCGGTTCAAAGCTTTTGAAAATTTCCCTTCAAGATCTTTGGAGACTGGTTGTACAGCCAATGACATCACGGGTTCAGGAACAGCCATGGAAGTCATTGTGTATTCAACGGACCCATCGGTAAAAGTATCTCCTGATGCACAAACAACACCAAATACAGCAACTATTTGGCCAGCATAGGCCTCTTGAATATCATGCATCTCAGTAGAATGCATTCGTACAAGACGAGGAACTCTGATCTTCTTGCCAGAGATAACATTAACGATGCAATCACCCTTGCGAATGACGCCCTCATAAATTCTTAGATATGTTAACTGACCAACCGGCTTGTCCTCCAACTTGAAAGCCAATGCTACAAGGGGACCATCAGGACTTCCGGTCAACTCAACCTCCTCATTCTTAGATAGGTCATGAGCATAATTACTAACTTCGATTGGACATGGCAAATAACTAACTATGCCATCCATAAGTGGTTGCACCCCAGTGTTTTTGGCAGCACTGCCCATGAATACCGGTATAAATTTCCGCGCTATGGTAGCCCTGCGAATTGCTCCCTCAAGATCAGCATCTGAAATGGTCTCATCGGCAAGAAAAGCTTCGGCAAGTATATCATCAACCTCTGACACGGTTTCTATGAGTTCGCGTCTTTTATCTGCCACCAAGGCTTCCATGTCTGAAGGTATTTCTTTAACGACAACGTCTTCTCCGTATTTACCATGAAAATAGTAGGCCTTTAACTTCACAAGATCAATAAGTCCCTCGAAAGCTTTTTCAAGACCTATTGGAAGTTGAACTGCAGCAGTATGATGGCGAAGCTTAGATCTAGCCTGGTTTAAAACTTTCCATGGATCTGCTCCAGCTAGATCAAGCTTGTTGATAAACATAATTCTTGGAACCTCATATCTTCTCATTTGGCGATCGACTGTGATGGACTGACTTTGAACACCACCAACACTACAAAGAACAAGAACGGCGCCATCAAGAACTCGCAAAGCCCTCTCAACCTCAATGGTGAAATCAACGTGACCAGGTGTGTCAATTATGTTGATATTAGAGCCTTTCCAATTGCAATAAGTGGTAGCAGACTGAATGGTGATTCCCTTCAATTTCTCCAAATCCATCGAATCCATCTTGGCACCAACGCCATCTTTTCCGCGAACCTCGTGGATCTGGCGGATCTGGCCAGTGAAGAACAGTATCCGCTCCGCCAACGTTGTTTTCGACTGCTTCAACGAGTGAAAGGTATTTTTTTTTTCTTCTTCTTGATTCTTGATGATAATATAAATGAAAAGAGCAAACCCTAGATTTACCCTAATCCTTTATATCTCTAATTCCCTAACCCTAAACCTAATAAAATGGCTCCAAGAATTTCAACTTTCAGATCCACTATTCCCTCCTATCTTACCTTCATTAAAGGACTTCAATTAACCAACTACTGAACTTCCAAGCCACATTAAATTGCAGTATGTTTCCAATGCATCACTAAACTACCACACAATTGCCCAAATTCTCTCTATCAATATTCTCTATAACAAGTTCCATCCTTTCTTTCATTCCTATTTTTTTTTTTTGGAGTTCATCTCAAACAAAAGGTGTTCTTCTATCTACTTCTTTCTTCTTTTTTTTTCCATACCAAAAGGCCTCCATTGATTTTTTCTTCTTCTTTCTTTGTTGCAAATGATCCATGCCAAAAGGCATATTCTTTGAAATCCACCGTTTTCTTGCGGTTCTGTCCATTTTTCCAGTTTGAATATGTACATTCATGTAAAAAGATTTAACATTCTTATGGTTCTGCATTTTTATTCTTTCTTAGTTGCATACAAACTTACATCTACAATGTAATCTTGCGGTTTTTTTTCCATTTTTTTAGTTTGAATCTGTACTTGTATGAACAAGGACTTACTATTTATCGATTTTGAGCTTCAATTTGTGCAGAAAACTTATTTATGGTTTAGGATTTTTTGAATTTGACTTCGCATATTTCCTATTATCACACAGAAAGATGTCACGGTCAGTTGATGCTATCAAAAATGTCAATGACTCTTAAGGAAACATGGAAACTTGCTGTTCATATTCTTGATATATGGAGTGTTGTCAATAGTAAGGGTAATGAGCATCTTGAAATGGTTACGATGGATTCAAAGGTAACAATTTCTTTGCTTATTTTTATATTCAGTGTTATTTTTTTTCAACAAAACTGAAATTTGCTCAACTCTTTTTTCCAATTTACTTATGAGAAAAAATTGTCAGCTGATGAGATTAAGAATTTGTATCGTAGGTTTTCATGTATAATTTTGTTTTCTTTCTAATATCCATAATTCAGTACAATAATCACGGTTTATAGTGGATGAGGACTAGTATTCCTAATTTTTTTTTCTCCTTTTTTTCATCATATAGACCCTTGCTTATAGTGGATTTTGTGAGCTCACGCTTGATATAGCGACGCCTTTGCTGAATATGGTAGATGAATGTGGGAGTGTACTCTGGTCTTTGAGAGACGTCCATATCTTCAATTTAAAATTGGTGGTAGTTTCAATCGAATGGTTCTTGCTAGAAGGCTTGGTGAAGGCTCTCATGTGATGGTCGGTGCCCCGGTTGTTGGAAGTAATGATACTTTGTATGTTCGAGTTATCAAGCGTTAGCAATGTTTCATGGTGTTTTTGATGTCTTTAGTAATCCCTATCTTCATTCAATATTTTAATTATGTTTTGGTTAACAAGTTGTATTTTCTTCTTAATTAGTAGAAGTCAGTTCTCTATTATATGTTTGTACTGGACCCATTGATGATGAAATGAAGAGAAACAATGGCCTTTATGTTTTATTATTGTTTCAATTTGTATTCGTATTTATCCAAACAGTAGCATATAGAGTAAACTGGTCAGTTAACAATCAGAATGAACTTGATAATTTTCTAACATCCTCAATCATTTGTTCTTGCTTAAAAAAAATTCTAAATAATAATTTCAACTTGGTTTAATGTTATTATCGTTTCTTTCATTTTACACTTGGATATGAGGGTTGTGTTTTTAATGCAGTTATATATGACAGTAATTGAAAAAATGAGTTATGTACCGCAATTGTAAGTTTTAAATTTTTTAGATTAAGTCAATTAAGTTTCCAATTGGTTAATGTGAATTATGGATATGAAAGGACAAACAACTAAGTCGGTTTGCAACATACATATGCGTACATATCATTGTCCATGTAAATTCTCATTTGAATAGTGTCCTTTTCCTTGGCTTCTTCTATAAGTTTTTTTCAATTAACCACTTTGTTTTCTAACTTTAATTTTATGAGTGTAGCATGCTTTTATATGGCCTATCTGATCACAAATTTTTTTATCAAGAAGCATGCTCTTAAAAAACTCTTTAACTGGTGTAAAGAATTATACATTTTGGTTAGATTGCTTGGCATTGTGTTTCTAGACCTTAAAAAAAAAAAAATAACATTCCCATATCCTAACACTATAGTAGTTTCTTTAATAACTATATAATGTGCTCTAAGTGTATAATACATTATAAGTGTAAGAGTAACATAAGTAACGTCAAATTTATAGTGGTATTTTATCATAAAAACTAATAAGTATATTTTATGTAATTTTTAATTATGTATGATGACACTTTTGGTATACTTAAATATTTTCATCACTATTGTATGATAATTTTGCTAATTGTATGATGTTTATATATGGTAATATATGTTACTGTCATATATAATTAGCAATGCATGCACCTCATCCATTTTGTCCACCGTAATTAATTATCTGAGTTTAGTTGCAAGCATAAAATTGTTAGTTGTAGAAAAATATTAATGAATTTCGGGACTCTCTTTTTTAATAATCAGTTGTTGAGGATTTTTAGTGTGGGAATACTAACCAGGCAATTTAGAAGAACTGCTACCTTTCATGATGAGTTGTGCGCATTTGTTATTGCATACCATAGTTTACTGAACTCTCTTTGAGCACTGTGTATGATGTATTAACTTCTGATGTTTCAAAATTGTAAAATCTTTATTTATGCCTAAATCATACCAAGGGTCACATAGCCAGTAATATAGGGTCTTGCTAACCAATGCCCTAAGGACAATGGTTAAGGAACATATGCACCGAAGTTCATTAATAGCATTGCTCATTCCCGGTGGGAGAACATCTCATTCAAGGATTGGTATTCCAATAACTATTGATCAATGCTCCGAAATGACAACAATGGAAGGTTGGATATACCATTTGGCGAGAAAGTTGTTGTGCTTAGGGGTGATTTCCGACAAACTCTACCAGTTATCCCAAAATGAAAAGGCAAGAAATAGTTCATGCAACGATTAATTCTTCATCGTTGTAGAATCATTGTGAAGTTTTGACACTTACAACTAATATGCGGCTTTTACGTGGTTGCTCAAGTGATGACATCGAGGAAAGGAAAAAATTTAGTGAGTGGGTTTTGGGCATAGGCGATGGAAGTGTTGGAGAAATAAATGATCGAGATATAAAGATACAAATTCCTGATCATATCGCATCTATCGTCGATTACATTTATCCATCTCTTCTAGATAATATGCATGAACATCGTTTTTCCAAGATCAAGCTATATTAACTCCCAAAAATGCAATTGTTGAGGAAATAAATGAGTATGTTATGTCTTTAATCCCTGGCTACCGCACGATATATTTGAGTTGTGATTCTCCTCTTTCAAGCAACTCAATGGTTAACAGGCCAGATGATGTGCACACCCCTGAATTTTTTAACACAATAACTGCCTCAGAAATTCCAAATCATAAGATCAAGTTGAAAGTGGGAGTACCAATTATGTTGATGAGAAATCTAGACCCGACCGCTGGTTTGTGAAACGGAACTAGGTTGATAGTTACCAAGATGGGCAAATATGTTCTTGAGGCTAAGGTCATAACTGGTGACAACATTGGAGAGAAGGTTTACGTACCTAGATTGTCACAAAGTCCTTCTGATCTAAGGGTTCCTTTCAAGTTTCAACGTCGGCAAATTCCCTATATTTGTGTCGTTTGCTATGACAATCAACAAGAGTCAAGGTCAATCCTTAAAACAAGTGGGAATATATCTTCCTCAACCTGTTTTTTCACATGGCCAACTATATGTTGCAATCTCGAGAGTTACTTCAAGAAGTGGTTTGAAAATTTTGGCAAAAGACGAGTATAGAAACACCGTTAACGAAACTACAAATGTTGTGTTTAGAGATGTTTTTAGGAATGTTTAAAACAATTATTATGATGTAAGGTTGTTCATGTTCATTACTATAACATAATTGTTTTGTGTTTTATTAAACGTTGATATATTATTCGACATTTTTGTTTGCAAATGTTTATGACCCGTGCGGCAGCATGGGTGAAAAGTCTAGTGTCATGTAATTACGAACACAAAGAGTCGCATACTTGAGAGAGGGGGGAGGGAGGGGGACACACACACACACAGAGAGAGAGAGAGAGAGAGAGAGAGAAAGAGAGAGAGAGAGAGAGAGAGAGAGATGTTAATGTGTCTAATATGAGTTAAAATTTTACAATAGATGGAAGAGGTTGAGGATAAATGACATATATGTGAAACGACTCATATACATGTGTCTAAACATTTTGGATCAAAATATGGTGTCAATCTCATTTGGTATTTGGGGGGGTGTGAAAAAGGAAAAATGTAGATGTGGTGTTATGTTGAGTTGACAAAATACATGTTTATTAGATATTTTAAATTGATGTGACAATTTTTTTATTATTCTAATACTTATGTAGCAAAATTACCCTGTAATCTCTACCTCCATCAACAAACCCATAAATTACCAAAAACTCATTATTTTTCCTTATCATTTCTCTCATGTTTAAATATCTTTTTCATCTTCTTTCTTTTTCTATTTTACTTTCGCTCTTCCCATGAAGGAAATGAGTAAAAATGTCCCTTTATAAAAGCGCCACCAACCTATCTTTTTTACCAAGTTGTGTCTTCAACCTTATTTGCCTATTTCACCAAATCCTAGACATCGAGAGTCTCACACTTAAAGAGAAGAAATTAATGTGACATGTGTGAGTTAAACTTTTACATTTGATGCAAGAGTAAATAGTGAGCAACATATAAGTGAAATGACCAGTATACCTAATGTCTTAAAGTTTTGGATGAAGAGGTGGTGCCAATCTCATTTGTCGGGTTTCTATTAGACAAATGTAATGATCCAACTCATTTTAGGCTTCCTCAGAACTCATAACTTGAAAACATGAAAACTTGTTAATCCATGAGATAGATGGTTACACATGCCAAGCCATTTACAATACATGACTTAGCCTAAATTTAATAAGAATAAAAGTGCTTGCTTCTGTTTGTGTTGTGTTGTGCGCTTGTTGAGAGAAAGAAGAATGAAAAGGGCTTGCTGAAGTGGGAAGTGAGGGGAAAGTGATTACAGTGTACTTGTGTTTCCAATGGACCAAAAAAAATTCAGCTTGAGATGGTGTGACACTTGCCACAACAGGACCTGTTTAAGTCCGCCCCTGATTTGGATGATGAAGCGTACACGCGTCGTATTAATGATACTTAACCTTGAAGAGTGTCAAGTGTATTTTAACACGTGTGCAAGGAAAATGTTTATAATAGAGATAAAGATTTTTTTTATTTTTATGATATGTCCTTTCCATTTATATATATATAGATTAGAGGAATTAGAGAAATAAACTAATGAGATATTTTCTATTTTTAAATTTTTTTAGTGGCTAGACTCGCACACAATAAATGCAAATTGACGCATTTATTTGATCTACCATCCGAGTTGCAATTATTGTACAAATTTATTTGAAATTTATAATATTTGAAATACACTTTTTGAGAGGTAAAAAAAATAATGACTTCCCAGATGTATATAATTTAAATTTATTTTTCATTGAGTAAAGGTAGTAATAATATTTACGTGGTTAAAGGTCGGTGTATGAGATATATTAAACAATATAAATTCCATGTTCAAAAAATAAGAATCAACTTGTTGCTTCGATTTCAATGTAACTTTTTAAATATTAGCAACAAAAATAAAGTAAACTTTAAAAAAAAATTAACTTAGATATCAATTGTTTTGATATGAAAAATAGAAGAAGAAAAAATACAGCGGAAATTTTATATGAATTCTCATGATGCAAAATAAAGAATTTGTAAACTATAATTAGTTATGATAGTGTTACGTATAAAAAACTTCTACAATAAGCTGAACAAAAGTCAATAAAGTTTAAGGCATTGTAGTATACATAAAAAAAATTCACCGCAAATTAATTTCATTTCACGTCCATTCTCCTATATTGTTACGGGTAAAGTTAATTTGACTAAATGTCATTATATTTTTAAATGAAATTTAAGATGACATTAAAAATAATTGGGACAAAGACAATCACTCAAATTAATGGAAAAGATCATGTTGCCTCTTTTTTTTTTTAATTCGGTTTATATCCATAATTATTTATTGGGTTACGTTTATGTCCTTACGTTTTTTTTTATTTTTCTCTTTTTTCTTAATTAATTTTTAGCTTAAAAAAATTTGTTATAAAAGATGCTTAAAATATCAATAATTTTCCATTTTTTATTTGAAAACTGTCCTGAATACTATTTACAAACGAAAGACATAAGATGTAACCCAAAAAAAATATTCAGATAACTAATAAAAAAATGAAAGACATAAGATTTTATTCATTATCATAGTTGAAAAGTGATATTGAATTAAAAAAAAGATATCCTATAAAACAAAGGATTTTTTTAATGACAAATATTGATAATTAGTTGTAAGATTAATTTCTTTTCTCCATCGTACAATTTTAATCATGGAAAAATCGAAATCAAGAGAAACCATTAATTACATTAATTGAGACAATCGATATGAGATTAAATGATAACATAATTTTGCATAATTTTTTTACTGGACATAATTTTGCATTAGCCTTAAAAAAATGTGATTACTCATAGCATCATAATTCAATTAATCGTAGTTTCTGGAATATTTTTAGGATCCAATTTTTCTTATCAAAACAAATTGACAAAAAATAATTTGAATTAATGAAATTTTAGGAGAAATGAAATGGTGATTGGCAAAAAAAAATTATGGCATCGGTTAAAACCATGACTAAATGGCACATTTCTTTAGAGTTATTAAAGATAATGTAATAACATTTCCTTAAAACCATGACCTTATGACGCATACCTTTAGAGTTAGACCACAAAATTATGTGTCATTAGAAACCATGATTATTGCTCAATGACTGATTGAAACTTTTGATACATTCTATTAAAGAAACCGTGATAAGTGAAAAATTGTCATATTAAATCATATGAAGTTAACTTGTGTTCTTATTATAAAAGGTTTGCGCAAATTATATGATATGAACCAATTGTATGCAACCTTTAGGATGATGTGTAACATGTCGGAGAATGTTTTTAAGAGCATCATTTAAGATTCATCAAATAAAAGTTCATGTGTAATATAACATTTGTACAAGACAAATGTTTATAATATAGATATAGATAAAGGCTAAATCAATTTACAATATTCAAATCAAAATACACAACATTAAACATTGTCTTGCTAAAAATTATATTGCTCATGTTGGACGCCTTGAAGTCGTAGAATGTAGACACATACTCTCCAATGGGACCTTGAGAGAGAAACATTAACAATTAGATACAAATAAAAAAGAAATCAACCCAATAATCTAGAACTAAGTGATTAAACTTCCAAGCTTTTAAAACACAAAAATTACTTTTTTATGATTTTTTTTATGGGAGGAAAAAACACATGAAAATAATGAAAAACAAATTGTCTATATATAGTAAAAAAATCATGACATGATCAATTTTGATTGGATGATGAAAACTAAATGAGTCATGTTTCATCTTGATTGGCTAAGAAAAAATAAATGAATCATGATTCAATTTTATTGGTTGATAAGAAAACATTAAATGAGATGAGAAATGAGAAAATGTCAAGTCTACTTTTTATTTGATGCAAGGGAAATGTTTATAATAGAGATAATTCAGGTGAGTTGGCTTCTGGAGGACACCTGAAGGTGACATGTCTTGCGACCCAATGAGCGCTTACAGAGTTACTTAGAGATCCCCCATCAAGAAGATCCTCACGCTAATAGCGGAAATTGAATCCACACCCTTGAAGTTGAGTCAACTCATTATTAGCTGAGTCAACCTAAATTATCAATGATATTATTAGTATAAATGGCAAAAATAGTGAATCAAAACATGTTACTATATAATAGTATCATTTAAATAACATTTTTTTTTCATCTGACCCAATAAATAAGACATTTAATATTATCATTTTAATTTAAGTTACCACTATAATGACTCTTAATTTGTTTTATCATGAGTATAATTAATAAAATTAAAACTATTACAAAAAATGAAAAATATTAAATATTTTAAATTAGTCAAATTGAAGTATTCGAAATTTAACAATATTTTTTTATAAAAATTTACGATATTTTTTTCAAGTACATGAAATATCCCCTTTTGAAAAATGGATATGAAACAATAATAAAAAAGATAAGATATTTTTGTTTTAATTTTTTTATAAATATTAAATAGTTTTTTTTAGTAACCTCAATTATTTGAATTTCGATAGCAAATTATTTTTACTTTGCAATATGATTTAATATTGTTTTATTTCATTTAACTCAGGGCTACAATTAAGGATATTATTTAAATCCATAAAAAAGATATCATTTAAAGAACGTTCTTTTTTTTTTTCTGACCACTTTCAAAAAACGCCTGATCTATTAAACGACACATTTCAATATTTATAGGATCAACCCAATTCAAGTGACACAAAAATATAAATATTTTAAATTATAAAATAGGATCAACCCAATTCAAATGACATAAAAAATATAATTATTTAAAATAAAAAAAATACAAATTTCAAAATTTAATGACAACTTTTTATGTTAATTTGTCAAAAACTTTAAAGGTTGATGAAACGTTTTTTTTTTAACAATGAAAGAAATAACGTCTTTGTTTTTAGTGCACTTATTCACATATTAATTAAAATTGACACATGGTATCATTTACTTTTAATTAGTAACCTGATTGATTTTTACCTAATTAAAAACTTTGTTTTTACCTTGATCACATTATTAGGTGTTACTACTATTCTTTTACCCAATTATAAATCATGATTCACTTTTATAGCAAATCAATACAATTCAATTGTATTTAATTGTGACTTAAGAAATTTCATCTAAAGTAACCATATTCTATGTGAATCATGCTATGAAAAATTGAGGTGATCAAAGTAAGCAAATAAATTTGGCTGATAAGGATGCAATTAATGAGATTAAGAATGTAAAAGAGTGATACGTGTACTATGACATTTGTGCAAGGCAAATGATTATCATAAAGATTATTGTGTAATTAGTGAATATGCTTTTGAGATGGAAAATTTGATTTAATGAAATTTTACTTTTGATTTGTAAAACCGGCTTACATTTTCTTTTTAGAATCATAACTGAATTGATTTTGTTTTAATGATTAGTAATCTTTTTAATTTTGGTTATTTACAATAGTAAATATCACTGATGTCATCATTTTTGAATGATTGTCGTTGTCATCATAATAGTAATTATTCACATTCTTTTGTCAAAAAAATATTCATTATTCACATTTCTTTTTTAGAATCAATTTAAACTTCAAAGGCTGGATTTTTTGTTTAATACCAAATAAATTAGTTTGTAAAAGAGCGCATCCCATAGCACATGATAATTGTTGATAGCATGATACCAACATCACAAAAGAAAAAAGAAAAAAACATTAAGCTATGTACAATCCAAATACAATAGAATAAGTATTTACGAATAACATTATATAAAATATCTTTCAACATCCAAATCAATGTAAAATTACATAAGGAGGAATGTGTGAGAGATAGAGCTAGATAGGATCAGGTTGTGAGAGAGAACAATGGATATACAGTGTTTGAGATGATACAACATAAATTTGACCAAAGAAAATACATATTTGAAAAAAATAGCATTAGAAATTTGCAATTAGTAATTAGATAAAAATAAAAAATCAAATCAAACCCACAATCTACCACCGATTAAACTATCATGCTTTAAAAAACACACAAAATACATTTTTTTTATGGGAGGAAGAGGAAGACGAAAATGATGAAAAACAATTTGTCTATATATAGGAAAAAATAATCATATATTAATTTAGAAATGAGTCATATTCAATTTTGATTGGGTCTTAAAAAGCAAATGAGTCATATCCATTTTATGATTGGTTGATAAAAAACAAATGAGTCATAATCAATTATGATTGGTTGATATTATTAAGATTAAGATATGAAATAAAACATTAAATGCACCTTTCAACATAAGGTTGTCACGTGTACTATCAAAATAAAATAGGGAAAATGTTTATAATAGAGACTAGTGTGTTAACCCGTGCAATGCACGGTTAAACGGGTTATTATTTTTTATTTCTAAAAAATATACTCTCTACATTTTAAAATATATGTCGTATTTTTTTAATATGCATTATTCATATGATTTACTTTGATTATAATTTTTAACTAATATATAAATAGAATTGTTAGTACATAAGATGTTGTTGAATTTGTCTCGATAAATATTTTCCAATTATTAAATTTTTATAATTTTTTATTTTAGATAATTAAAAATATTAATAGTCAAAGTTGTGCATTGACATGTGTGAAGTGGTTGGTGCGATGTGTATTTTGAGACGGAAAAAGTGTAATTTTTTTGTCAAGTAGTGTTGCAGCTAGATTCACACACATTATGTGAAAAGAAACGGAAAATACGGGATATGAACCCCAACCCCTACACATAATGTCATTGGTAGCTACCAACCGAGTTACACTTACGGTACTATTTTTTATATTTTATTCATTGATAAAAATTATTTATCACGTGTTTCTCAAGTATGTCCGTGTTTTTTTTCCCTAAAAAAAAAAATGTTCCAAATTTTTTATCTTTATTAGTGCTAGACATGTGTCCCGTATTTTTTTTTTTGGTTACAAATGTCATGTGTTTTTATGCATGGGTGAAAAATATATTTTCATTATTTTTGTATATTTATCAACGAATGTTTGCCTTTTTTTATGTATCAAGTACAATTACTTCTATTAGTGAAAAATATATGAGCCATAATTTTTTATGTACAATAATAAATATTTGTCCTAAATTTTTTTAATATTTATAATGAAAAATATATGTTATGTGTTTATTATTGAAAAATATTTGTCTCATTTTTTATATATTTATCGGTGACAAAAAAAAACCTCATAAAAAACTATGATAAATACTTATCCTATAGTTTGTATGTATCAGTTCCAAATATTTTTCCTGTATTTTTAAATTTTTGCCCATTGTTTTCATAATATCTATCAATTATTCATAGAGAAGAGAACTCATGTGCATATAGGTTAACTAACATTGGTTTAACACTTTATTCTTTTGTTTGTTCCCTTCTTTTCCTAATAGCATTAAGAGAGTTATCTCATAATTAAAAACTTCTCTCTCTAAAAATTTAAACAAACTTCCTTATCTCTTTCTTCTCCCTAGATCCAACTATGTAGGTTAGAGATGTAAATCTCTTGAACGATGGTGAAACGTGCGAAGGCCGTCCTCCACACCACCATTTCGCCTTTTCCTTTTTGGAGCTTACCCTTTTCCGTCGTTCACCGTCGAGTTTCTCACCCTTTTCCACTGTCATCTTGTTTGTTTATCATCGTTGCTTCTTCATGTTCTTCACAATCTTTTGGGTTATCTCCAAAGTTTTGGGTTTCCTTGTCTTTTTGTTAGCCGCCGTTGTTTGGGCTCTACGCGCCTGTGAAGCTCACCTGTGTCGCCTCCTCCATTTCTGTTCGCGGTGGGTTGTGGTTGTGGGTGTTGTTTTGCAGTCATCAGATGCTCTTGCTTTTGGTTGTTGCATTGGTGCTCTGTTGTTGTTGTAATGGCGGTTTGTTTTTCGGTTGTGTTTTATTGTCTGTAAGTTTTTTGTTTGTTGTTTGTATTGTTCTGCTGTTATCTATTTGTACTATTCTGCTTGATCAGTGATTGTGGTGACTTCAGACCTTAGATCTTGTTTTGCAGTGTTACTTGTTCTTTTAACCTGAAAGGGTTTGGTTGGTTGATAACGCTTTGAACTCATCCCACGATCTGGGTTCCTATGCGTCTGATTGAAACCCGTTGTATTTGGTCGTATGAACTCTTCGATTCCCTTATGTTCCAGATTTGTTGAAATCTGCAAGTTTCAAGGCTTCATGTCTACTACTACTCGGGTGCCGGATTTTTATTTGTGTCGGTCATTGTGACTGTATCAGATTGTTAATGCTTGAAAGAGCTTGATGCTTGCTAACGTGTTCAGGGAGCTGTTGGCACTTGGATTTTGTTGTCGTGTTGGCGGTCAATCCATTCGCCATATTGAAACCCTAATTTTTCTTTACAGATAGTCACTCTTCATATTTTTTTTGTAACTTGGTTTCGCGCCCGTACGCAGGTTCGCTTGGTTGGACCTGTGATGCGTGAATTTTTGTTATAACAGATTAGGGTTGGTTCACTTGGTCTGATTTATCACAATGTATTCTCGTTTGGGTTGTACCTGGGTCAAGTCTATGTCCCGCCAGTCACTGTATCTCTTTTTTTATTTATAATATTTTTTCTTTTGCCTAAAAAAATAAATAATAGCATTAATCTAGATTACATAAGAAATAAGTTAGGCTTGCATAACTTTAGATTTATGTTTTTTTTTTTTTAAATGTGTTGACCTAATTCCCATTTTCTTTCTTCGTATTTTTTTTTTTTTGTT
>Ga0228711_1003610_pt1 | contig 24058 bp, 10 predicted proteins | sample MedpolnodulmetaG_2_FD_177996 | JGI IMG/M metagenome (GOLD analysis project Ga0228711, IMG submission 177996) | Root nodule microbial communities from Medicago polymorpha collected in Santa Monica, California, United States - brown nodules | ecosystem: Host-associated > Plants > Roots > Nodule...
TGCTTTTCTATCATTCAAGAGATTGAGAAATCATCGATTGAATGATAGGAACGACTCTTGGATCGTTTAATAGTGCGAGACATCGACAATTAAACGATGCAATTGAAGTCACCATATTATTTGGACATGAATGATATTGACGAGGGATACGTGGTAATATCAAAGGAGAGCTAGAATCCATGCATGATTTTTAGGTTATGTGTGACGCTTGATTAAGGAACTCTAATCCTAACAAGTTTTACGCCCTATCAATCTCAAGTTTTAATCTTATAACGTAGATATTTAGGTTTTAAACAAACAAACAAATTACTCTTTCAACTTAAAATGGTAATCGATGTCGAACGATCCATGATATCGCACTAGTCCCTGAAAAAGTGATAAGGTCGTTAAGTATTTAAATGTCGCGTTTATTTATCTTTTGGTGACTATAAAAGTGATAAGGCCGTTAGGAGTTTCCTAAATAGGTAGGGCACCACCTGACCCAATGGGTTTTACCCACTGGGTACCTAATTAGGCATTTCCCTCTGATGGCTAACTGCATCTGCTGATCGCACGGTGATCCTTACGTGCGGGGGGTCTTACTAATTCAAAGGTAATTGAAACATAAACTTATCTTTTATCAACAATATAACAAATATAATAAAAAATTATTTTTCTTATTTAAAAATAAATAAAAATTCTTATCTTTCTCAATAACACTAACAAAAAAAATAATATTAAGAGGGTAAACTGAAATAATGAAAAGTTCAGCCCAAACATATCAATCGCAGATGATCAAACACATGATCGAGGACGATTGTGCCAAAACCGAAATCCCTCTTCCAAACGTAACTAGCAAGATCTTGGCAAATATTATCGAGTATTGTAAGAAGCATGTTCAGGTTATGACGAGTTCCGAAGGAAAACCCTCCGAGGATGATGTTAAGGCTTAGGACGCTGAGTTTGTCAAGGTTGATCTGAATACACGCTTCGAACTCATCTTGGCTGCAAACTACTTGGATATCAAGAACCTACTAGAACTTTTATTCCAGGATGTAGCAGATACTATCAAGGATAAGAAGGTGGAGGAGATTCGCCAGATTTTCAATATTGAGAATGACTACAGGGAGGAAGAGGCGGCACTTCGTGAGGAACTCAGTTGGGCTCTTGAATGATTATGCAACAAATCATCAAACTAGTCAACGATTTATTTGCCATTATATTTTAACATTTTACAATTTCAGTCAAGGATTTGTCATGTGGATTTATGTTATGTTTCGTTTTATTTATCAAAGTATGATCAACATTTCTGCTTTTCTTTATATTTGGAAGGTTTTTGGTTAATGGTTCTTGTGTTATCATATCATATTGTTATAATTTGCTTTGTTTGAACTTTGTTCAAACACCTAAACCGGCTTCTACAGTTATTTTGTGCAGTATTGTTAATCATGATGTTGACTTTTTGTTCTCTTTCTGTGAGACTAAAAAACTTCTTTACATGATGATTTTGTGGGAGAATTTATTTATCATGTCATAGCTATTACCTCTGTTACTGTCAAAAAACATACTATTACCTCTGTTGAATCTATAATTAGGGGTCTTAGTTTCGCTATAAATAAGAACTATAAAATGACCCGTGTTGCACCGGTTAGCATTGTGGAACACAAACATAGCTCCTACTTTACCTTAAAATGATATTTATAGCCAAAGAACTAACACTGCTATTCAATACAAACTTCAGAAAACTCAAATGATCAAAACACGAGTTTCTGATCCTCCAAGTAGTAGCAGTAAACCCCTGCACTGAAACTCCGGGCTTCATTTGGCGGATGTTCAAGTTCTGGTTTAGTCATGACAAGATATTTTAATCATTAGAATCAATAGATGTAGATGATGCAGGTAGTCTAGAACTTATTTTAGCATCAAGAGCTTTAATACTTTAATCAAATTGAGATGCTATTTCCTATATGAAGCAGGCATAACTCCCTCTTACTGTGTGTAAGGGATGAGTTATGATCTCAAATCTAAGTCCCTAGCCCCATGCAGGTTGGTAACATAAGTATAAATTATCAAGAAAAAAAATCATGAGGGATAGCAGTGACGGATTTAGAAATTTTGACTTGTGAGGGCAAAATTTTATATGATAAATATTTATGCAAAACTTTTAACAATGCAAAATTGATAAAATAATAACATTATTATCATTAAGCAAAATATTTTATAAACACTATATTGTTCCGACTCTTTTTAGTCTCACCCCATATAATTCTAGTTACACCCAAATTTATTTAAAATTTTATGATAATACCAAAATTGCCATCTTCACGTAAATTTCTAGTTCTTTCATTGTCATTCTGAACCCTCACCCCTTTTTCACCCACAAACCACCATGGATATGCAATCAATATCTCTTCCATTGATAAGTACTCGATTCATACAAGTAAGTGAATTTCATAAATTTCTTCGAATTTCTATTTATCGTTTGTTGTATGATTTATTCGATGTTGTTAATTTTACGTTTGTCTGTCAACGTCGATTTGTTTGATTTAAGTTTACGTAGAAGGGTAACGTAATTTAAGTTTACATAGGTCTCACGTGAATTTAGTTTACGTACATATTCTAAAAAGGAATAACATATACGTAAACTCAGTTTACATGAACGAAGTAAACTCACTCAGTTTACATAAACTACGTAAACTAAGTTTACATTGAGTTTACATAGTGTATGTAAACTCAGTTTACGGAACTCATGTAAACTGAGTTAACATAAACCTATGCATGCCGAAAGAGACGAAGAATTGAAAACTTACAGAACCTAATGGAGAAGACACGCGAGCGATTGGCGCGATTGGATGCTCTTGAAAAAGAAGGCGCGATTGGCAGGAAGGAGATGAAGGCGCGATTGGCTTCTTTCTGGGTTTGAGGGGCTAAGTGAACTTAGAATACGTAGACTGTGTTTTGTGGGTTTTGAATTGAATTGAAATTTTTACTTTAATTAAAGGGTATATTAGTAATTTTGGGGTGTAACTTGGATTATTTGGGGTGTGGGTAGTATCTGTCTATTGTTTCCTAAAAAAAACACTATACTGTTTATATATTGAAAAAATTAAAGACTCGTTAACATCTACAAATTAAAATTGATATTTACGTGTCTTTATATTTAAAAGTACGGTAAAAATCATTTAAAATTTCATCTCAAATAATGCATTTACACGTTTAATTTTATAAAATTCATAAAAAAAATAATCTTTTTATAGTATAAATTTTCATTTAATGGGGGCAATCTATTATTTTAAGAGGGGGCAATAGCTAAAATATCAAAGATTTAATAAATAATATAGAAAAAGTTGTGGGGCCAATTGCCCCCAATTTGCACTATGCATCCGTGCCTGGATAGCAGGTTTAAGATTACATGAGGCTTGACTTCTCAAATCATCAAACAGCTGCTATGAAGCACGGACACTTCTCGGATAAGACGTGTTCCGCTGTCGGACACATATCGTGTCCAACACCGACACGACACCGACACTTATAATTACACTGAATTATGTGATTTTCTCAAATTATTAATAGTATCGGTGTGTCAGTGTTTGTGTCGTGTCTGGTGTCCGTGTCCGTATCCATACTTCATAGAGCGGAGTATAAAGTGCCTTATTTATTCGTAGGTGCCCTTCCTTCATAAAAACAGCTGGAAGTGCCTCTGCCAAAGTTAAGGCAGTGCTAGTGTTATTTAAGCTATGAAATTTGAAGGAAAAAAAAAATTGTTTGCATAAGTTTTGTTTACCGAATAAATTTTATCGTGCTATGAAAGGTAATGTCTAAATTTACAACAGAGTGCTTAAAACTGTTTCAGGATACCTCCACTATTATTGTGTTTACTTGTAAAATTGTTTCAGAAATTGGACAACTATTATTGTGTTTACTTGTAAAATTGTTTCAGAAATTGGACAAACGAGAGTAAGGGACAAGAAAAAAAAATTAAAATTCTTGTTCCTCGTTAAATTGTTTCGCAATTTTTCGTCTCAAGTACAAGTTGTCTAAAATACTAAAATAATCTTTTGTCCATCAAAAATTGTTCCGTTAAACTTTAAGTATTGGACAGAACATCATAAAACAAAACAACACAAGAGAGAACAACACAACACAAGGTATGATACTAGATGATAAACTTTTATGGTATTGAATAATATTTGGTATGCGATTTTCGATGGACAGAAGGTTTAGAGAACTTGTACTTGGGACAAAAAGTTGTGTTTTGATTTATTAAGGGACGATAATTTCATTTTTTGCCTCTCATTTGCCTCTAGTTTGTTCAAACCTTGAAACAGTTTTACAAATAATATATTGTACAACTAAAGTTGTTATGTGTTTTCATTTTTTAACATATCAAACACACCTTAAAAGTTTGTGCTAAGTTGTTTTGCCTCATGCTATTTTGTTTTGTGTCGTTTTGTCCCGTAGTTACCTTTTAGAAAATCAAATTCTCCCTTATTGTCGCATGCAAACAATTAACTACGTTAGGCCAAGTCATATATCTAAATACTGTTTCATTTGTGAAACATCTTCGAAGGTGGATTTTTCCTCAACTAATGAACATAAATAAAATATAATGGATAGGTCAGAGAGTATGAACCTTTGTCATAGCCATATTTCCTCATGGTTAATAGAAGGAAGCAGAAGTTAAACTTTCTACCATTAACATTTACTTTGATATGAATTTCCTCATGGTTAATAGAAGGAAGCAGAAGTTAAACTTTCTACCATTAACATTTACTTTGATATGAATTATATAGTTCTACTATATATTGCTATCCTTCCAGGTACAGAGCTTTACCTTTATTCTGTTTGTGATTGGCTGAAAGTGGATACATTTAGGCAGGGCCGTTCCTCTAAATCCGGAGGCTCGAATCTGTAAATAAAAAGAGACTTGCAATAAAATAGAAACGTTTTTTTTTTAAGAGCAATGTTCTATTTAAATTGAAAATGAAATCCGTAAACATAAGAAATACTCATCATTGTATCTACCATAAAAAATATCCATAATCTAATAAATAATATAAAACTACATGTTCAGGCAAATACTTTTATCAATCTTCCAGTCACTAAAACAAGAAGAATGAAAGTCTGAAACACGCGTATCAGATAAATGAGAATAAGAATTATTTTTAGTGGGGCTAATTGTATTGGTCTATAAAAAAAAATGAGGTTCATACCTTGGGGAGGCCCAGCTCCATTGAGTTGCTTCCTCCCCCAAAGGGACGGCCTGCATTTAGGTTTCCTAGGGAAAATAAGACATCCTAGATATTGAAAAGGAATAATGCCTAGATTGAATCCCAGCAAGTTAGCTATCCTAAAAAAGAAAAACTCATAGGAAGGTAGTCCTAATGCATCTTAAAAAAGAAAAACTCTTGGGAAGTTAGTTCTATTGCATTCTAAAAAAGAAGAATGCATAGGGAGGTAATTTTATTGCATCAAATAGTCTCAGTGTATGTCTATCAGATCTAATAATGCCTATCAACACCTAATTTTTCTAAAATATTTACCGTTCCATCATTTTTTCAAAAATACAACCATTAGATCATGTATGTCTATCATATCTAATAATGCACTATCAACACCTAATTTTTTTTATCCTTTCTTCATCTTCTTCCCTTCATATCTTCTTCATCTTAATCACCAACTTCATTAATTCATACAAAAAATTCAAACCAACCTAAAAAAAATCCAGAAAATAAAAATAACAAACCCATCAGAAAATCATACTCCTCATCATCACCTTTCCATTATCAATTCTTTCCCATTATTCCATAATCTAAACTGAAAACAGAAGAAAAAAGAAGACAATTCCATAATCCAACCCCAAAATTAAAATCAAAATGAAAGGTTGCAGTGGATTCGTTGTTCGTTTCGAGGAATGTGAACACGGCAGTGGTGGTTTTGCAGCTGACCCATAATCATCTCTCACTCCCATAAAGTATTTTCAAAACTAAACACACACGTAATGAATGAAAGAAATGTGAATTGGGTGGAGAGAGCAGTGTTGAAGAAGAATATGTTATGGAATGAAAGAGGGGTTAGTTGCTGCGAGTTTTGGATTTATGAATATTTGTGTTTGTTACACTTTAGTTTAATATTTAAATTCATTCTTATCTACTTGTTAGATGTGTTATTTGTATTGAAAATTGAGGGTATTTTTAGAAAAGAAAATCCAACCCAAAAAGCTTAAAGGGGTAGTTTTCTTTATATATAGTACTTGCGGAAAGACAGGCACTATCGTGCCCGTCTGTCCGCTCTTTCTACTACGCTAACGCATGTGATTATTTTATTATGTTTGTTTGTATAATTTAGTCAAATACTATTTTTGGTCCTTTTAGTTTGACAGACTTCCCAAGTTAATCATTTAAGTTTAGAAAGTTTCAATTAGGTCCTTTTAGTTTGACAGAATTCTCATATTAGTCATTTAAGTTTCAAATAGGTCCTTTTAGTTGATAAACTATTTCACCTTCACCGTTTCAAAAATTTCAAATAGGTCCTTTTAGTTTGAAACTTTTGAAACTTAAAGGACTAACTTAAGAATTCTGTCACACTAAAAAGACCTATTTAAAACTTTTGAAACTTAAAGACTAACTTGGAAATTCTGTCAAACTAAAAGGACCTAATTGAAACTTTCAAAACTTAAAGACTAACATGGGAATTCTATCAAACTAAAAGGATCAAAAGTGGTATTTGGCCGTATAATTTTGATTTAAATTTTTAAATATTAATGAAAATTATTGATATATTGATTTATAAACAAAATATTGTCAACGTATATAACAATTATTTATGAACTCAACATATTTTAGTTTCCCTGCATATAAAATAAAGATAAAATAATGATCTTTTATTGTTTATTCTAATATTAATTAGTAACATCATAAAATAAATGTATAAATAACATGTTATGTAAAAGAAACATTGCTATGATTATGATAAAAGAATATCTTTAAAAACTACTTTTTTCGTAAAGTTTCCATCTTCTCCTTCTATTTTCCCTTCTTTAATGAGAACTTTTGTTGAATTTTGAGAAACTCCTCTTGATAAAGCTACATATAATTGACCATGGTTGAAAACATGTCGTGGAAGATAGATTCTTACATTAGGAATGGTCTATCCTTTAACATTAATTTTTTTTTCTCACATTTGTTACTAATCATTTTTTTAGAACATTTAAAGTCCAATCTTTAACATTATATTTTTTGCTCACGTTTGTTAGTAATATTTTTTCCAGAGGACTTAAAGTCCAATCTTTAACATTATTTTTTGCTCACATTTTTTACTAATCTTTTTTTTTTAGAGTATTTAAAGTTCAATCTTTAACATTATTTTTTGCTCACGTTTGTTACTAATCTTTTTTTAGAACATTTAAAGTTCACTCTTTAACATTATTTTTTGCTCACGTTTGTTACTAATATTTTTTTAGAGGATTTATAGTCCAATCATTAACTATATTTTTTGCTCACATTTATTACTAATTTTTTTTTAGAGGATTTAAAGTTTAATATTTAACATTATTTTTTACTCACGTTTGTAACTAATCTTTTTTTAGAGGATTCAAAGTCCAATCTTTACCATTATTTTTTGCTCACGTTTGTTACAATTGATCAAAGGCTAATTAAGAGTAACTTATATTAATAAAATAATATGGAAATAATATTTTTTGTGAAAGGGATATGAAAATACTTAGCAATCTTTGTCGGTTGTATTGAGGGGAACAACACAGATGTACAACATAAAAGCGGCTGATAAAAAGTAACATGAGTTTTTGTTTTGTGCTAGTTTTTTGTGAGTTTGATCTTTGGTTAACTGAGGTAAAAGAGGATTAACGGGGACGATTAGTGACATGGATTACTAATCCACGTGTTATTTTATAATTGGCTATTTGTATTTAAAATTAAGGGTATTTTTGAAAAGAAAAGTCCGATCCAAAAGTGTGCTGAAAGGGGTAGTTTTCTTTACATATAGTATAGATAAATATAGATGAAGATTGCTCTTTCCAATATAAAAATTGTACTCCCACACCTAAAATAACTTTCAATACCCTCAACGACGGTTAATTGTCGTTCGCTCATTAACATTAAACTTAGGAGCAAGCGGTAGTCAATTGTCGTTGTGGGTATTTTGATCATTTTGAGTTGTGGGAAAGCATTTTCTGAAGTGTAAAGAGCAATCTCTTAAAGTAGTTTTTTTTCAAAAGTTATAACAAACCTCATAGGGCCTGTTTGTTAGGAATCTAAATAAAAATGATTTTGACATTTAATAATTCAGAGATTATTTTTTTAGAGATTTTATATAAAAAAAAAAACTAGAATCAAATTTGTGTTTGTTTATCATAATAAAACCATTTTGTTTTAAAAAAATAATATAGTTTGATTATATACATAAAAGGATTTTTTTTTCCTTACAAAATCAATTCAATCTTTTGAGAGTTATTTTCTAACTCAATCTTTTGAGTGTTATTTTCTCTCTGCACGAAATATGATTATTTGTTACAAAAGACATAAAATGGTTAAAAGAGATGTCAAGTGATTAGGATACGACACAATTGTTTTATTGTTCGTTATTAACTTTCATAATTAAAAAATATTATAGGGAAATTTGTTTTGTTTGGGATTAAGATTAAGTTAGTTTTTTCCTTTCAAAACAAAAATTAAGTTAGTGTGAAAATTGGTTTTGATCGGAATAAGATTAAGTTAGTTTATTCTTTAAAAATTGTTTTATTTTATTTTTATGAGAGAAAATAGGGGGGTGGTTGAACCAAAATATATAATTTTGATGAGGTGTCAAAAAATTAAGAAAGGGTAATATTGTATTTTTGTAGTTAAAGAAAGAGAGAGATTTAAATAAAAATAGAGTTTCATCTTCCCTCCCATATTCACAAATCCTTTTCTTGTTCTTTTACCTGCTATAGATGAAGATTGCTCTTTCCAATTCAATTATCATTCTCGTTAATTGATCAATCGTTATAGCATTTTCCTTCGTTAATCAAATTGCTTAGTTAATTGTAAGATTTAATCTAATAATTTTGATTTTGTTAGTTACTTGATTCAGGGTAAGTAAACAAAAAGAGAAAAAAAATGAAGGTGATAGAGAAAATTCAATCAGCTGAGGCAGATCCAAACAGAGTAGTATTTTCCTTCGAGTTTTCTTCCCCGAAAACCGAAGATTTAGTGGACAATCTATTCGAAATAATGGACCGAATGGTTGCACACAATCCGTCATTTTGCGATATTACATGGAGAGCTGGAGGAACAACTGCTGATCAGACGTTAAAGATCGCGAATAAGATGCTGAATATTATCTGTGTTGAGACTATGATGCATCTTACTTGTACTAATATGCCGGTGGATAAGATTGATCATACTTTGGAGACGATTAAGAGTAATGGGATTCAGAATGTGCTTGCGCTTAGAGGTGATCCGCCTCGTGGACAGGAGAAGTTTGTTCAGACTGAAGGGGGGTTTGCGTGTACGCGTGATTTGGTATGCTTGTTTTTTTTAACTCATGATTTTGAGATAATATACATTGAAATGATATTAGCATTGTTTTGATGATTTTTTGCACTTTTTTGTTATTGTTTTAGTGTGGTTTTAGATGCAAAAGGAATTTTGTTTTTCTGATGATAAAACCTAAAACCTAAAGCTTAGTTCATAAAATTTGACATACTTTTCTGATGCATGCTTTTTAGGTTCAACATATCAGAAGCAAATACGGTGACTACTTTGGCATTACAATTGCTGGTTATCCAGGTTTGTTGCTTGTGTTATCATTTGTTCAACTTTATTATCGCTTTCTTCGTGCTTTTTGCTCCTCTTCTCATTCTCACCATCATTTGCTCTCTTCAGAGTCACATCCGGATGTTATAGGAGCTGATCGGTTGGTTTCAGCGGAAGGTTATCAAAGTGATCTTGCTTTTATTCATCAAAAGTTATATATTCATCAAAGGTCAGAATCACACAAGAATAGTAATCGCTTATGTTTCTTTTATAGGTTGATGCTGGAGCAGATTTGATTGTCACCCAGTTATTTTTTGACACTGATATATTCCTCAAGTTTGTGAATGATTGTCGCCAAATTGGGATAACTTGTCCTATTGTGCCCGGAATTATGCCCATTAACAATTACAACAGCTTTATCGGCATGACTGGTTTGTGTAAAACAAAGGTAAGCAAAAAAATGTTATATAGATCTTCCAGCATGAAAAGTCACGTAATAGTTAAAGATTTGTTATACGTTTTCTTTTTACTCGTGTATTTTGTTAGTCAATGTAATGGATTGTAATTACTAATTGTAATATATTGTTTCATTTTTAACGAATCTAGATACCTGGTGAGATAATGGCTGCTTTAGAGCCTATCCAGGATAATGAAAAAGCTGTCAAGGCTTATGGAATACACCTGGGAACTGAAATGTGCAAAAAGATTATGGCTCATGGAATTAAGACATTGCATCTTTACACGCTAAATAAGGAGAAATCTGCATTGGCGATTCTAATGGTTTTCTCCTAATTCATGCAACTTCTAGCTTGTGTTATTGCATATTGTCAATTGTCCATTTGTTACTAACCTAATGTTATAGAGATTCTAATCTAATGTTATATCCCAAATGCTCGAGCTGATGGGTGCGAAAGCATTTGAATAACTGTATATCTAACATTTTTTTTTCTTCATATTATTTTGGCTAGACTTTACTTAAGTTGATATTGATTTTATTGCTTGCAGAGCCTGGGCTTAATTGAAGAATCCAAAATTTCACGATCCTTACCTTCGAGACTAATAGCGTATGAGAATAAGCTAGATTCACTTTACTTGGTGAACAAGTCATGTTGCTAATTTCAAATTTCAGTTTCATTTGAGTTTCATTTAGGTAGTTACAAGTTAGTCGTGCTTAGCTGTCACATAAAGTTTGTATATATACCAAATGATGTAACTGAGAAAAGAGATTAATCTCTTTTCTCAGTTTTCATAGTTTTTCACTTTTCTCTCATGTGTATGAAAAGCTTTGAGAGCCGCCCGACAAATGTTTTCCGTGTGAAAGAAGATGTTCGCCCAAATCCTTTAAAGCTTGAACATAACTTTCTTATAAATAATATAGGATCTGTTTGATTCCCAGAGGGCCGATCGATTCACTTCATAAAATCTGTTTTTCAGTTTTTTAAAAATTAAAATATGAAAAACGTGTTTGGTCAACTTGTTTTTGTAAAACTGTTTCTTATTTTATTGGTTTTAAAACAAAAAAATCAAACCATATGATACTTGTTTTAGAAAACTAAAACAACCAATTTTTTCAAAATTCAACCGTACACTAAATCGGCTAAGACCTTTGCGTCATGGTTCAACTTCTTTAAACTGTGCGAACTGTGATGAGACCATGATCCAACTGTTCAAATAACTGAACCATAGAGAGTTCGGGTTCAGGTTAATCAATTGAACCATTTGGTTCGATTTTTCAAACGTTGAATCAATCAACCCCATATATTTCATGTCAGCATTGTATTTTTGTTTTTGGCTGTAGAGGCTTCAGAGTTTTGATAATTCTTTGTAATTATGTCGCAGGTGGGCAGCAGCTACTTAGTCGGCTTGGTTGACAATGATTACGTCAATGGTGATCTTTTTGGTGTGTTGGCTGATTTCTGACACGAGCTTCTTAATATATTAGTCCTTTAAACAAAGCCAATTCTGTTGCTCCTCAAGTTTTTCCTTGAACGTGGTTATTGGCGTAGTGCTTCTTCCCCCATGCTGCCTATTGGTACTAGTAGAGTAGGATTAACCTAACCCCATAGGTATATAGGTATGACCTTTCGCTTAATACTATAAACCTAAAATTGAAGCATATGAGGTTGCATTAATCGGAAATACACGACAGAAGGGATTAATTGTTTTATTTCCAAACTTCACCGTCAGAGTAAGCGTAGGTTTTTCTTTTTTCAAAAAAAAATTTCTTTCCCTAGACCGAGATCGGTAAAAAAAATAATCAAATCGCACCATCTCTGTAATAAGTGAATGCCTCTTTTTCTCCAGAAGTTGTTGGAATTATTCGAAATAAGATATTGGCTACAATGGTTAAAGTCTTATATATAGATGATTTTATGATTTTATGTTGGAGTGTCAAATTAATTGTTTGGAATATATGGCAAACATCTTAAATTTGTCATGTTTCAGACTCTCATGAGTAAACTGTAATTTCATAAATCACATGTATGTTGACTTGAAAACAAGTCGCTTATTCCTTTTAATTTCATGGTTGTATGAGATTGAATTTTTATTTGTTAATATATATGTGAATGGAAGTAGAAGTAGAAAATTGAAGTCTTATCTTTTGCAACCCGGGTCTCTTATTTCCTTATTTCTTTCTCTATTTCTCCCCTCTATTAATGAGATGTTTGAAATAGTTTATCAAGAACTTATTGTTGATTTATCACTTGATACAAATATTAGTAACAACTTATGATGATATGTTTATTAATTGATTTTGAAGTCATAAAACGTCTGCATGATTACCTTTTACTTTATTCCATCAAACTCTATGAAAGTGTTCATTTGATCATTTAATTCTGGAGGGCAGGTCCATAGGGTGCTTATTTACACACTTCTGCACGTCTTCTAATGATCAGACAAATATATTAAGAAGCTTCTTAATATATTAGTCCTTTACGTCAATGGTGATCTTTTTGGTGTATTGGTGTGTTAATTCACGTTGCATGTCCTTTTAAAGATCAGACAACAGTTCATTTCCTCATTTCTCATCTCAAATCTCCAAAAACTCTCAAATAAATCAAATCCAAAATTTCTTCAAGTTCAAATCAAACAACACTCCAATAACAAGTAAGTTTTCTAAATCAGACACCATTAACTTTTTATGTTTATATGTTAGATTTTTCCTCTTAAATTAGTATTTGCATATGCTTCAACGGTGAAAATCCTCAGTTGTTCAAGGTTCGGTACATTAATGTCACGTTAAAAGGTCTGAAGGATCAACTGAATGAAATCAACCAAGGACTCAATCCCGGAGACACAGGGAGGGTGGAAAACATTTGGTATGAACATCTAACGTTGGACGAGGGAAAAATATGGTTCAGTCGGCTAGAATTAACGAACGATGACGACGTGAGGAGCATGTTCTTGATATTTTGTCAGCACAACATGTTCGCGTGGATCAATATGTTTGTTACGTTGCTGAGATTGCCTGAAGATATTCTCAACAGTTTCATTCTGCCATAACCAAAAGATTATGTTTTGGTAGCATCATTATTATGTAATGTCTTTATTTTGTTGGAATTTAAGTTTAATTCTTGTTAGTTTGTTGAATATGTAGGTGTTGAAGTGTCTTATACTTAGTGTAGAGATTTGCAAGATCCTTTGAAAAGTCAAAGAATGAAGAGAACACAAGATGTATTTTACCAAATCAACTATATATGTTTTCACATTGAATTCCCTTGAATAAGATGGGTGTGTTGTAAGGGAATGCACCTCTAAGATGTTGTTTTTTGCTTGATCATGCTCCTCTGTCAATTGAAACTTATCAGTTGACAGTGTAGTAGAATTAAGTACAAAAGAATGTATTGAAATGCATTTCTTTACATCGCCACTCATCTTATATGATAGAATTCAATGTGCTAACCTATATGATAGAATACATGTGTTGTGTTCTCTTCACTCTTTTGAATTTTCAAAGGATGTTGTAAATCCCTACCCGAGGTATAAGACACTTCAATGTCGAAATTTTTGGCAAACTTTTAAGAATATAATTTAAACCTAACATTATGATGATACCACTTATTTAGGGAGAATGTAATGTAACTTAGATGAAATTAAAACTAAATAAAATTGTGTATATTTTGAATTGATTTCGTGTACTTGCAACTTTATTCGAATTTATTCAATACACAACTTTATTCGAATTTATTTAATACGTATCTTTATTCAAATTTATTCAATACCAAAATGTGCATCATATCAAAAAACGTCCAAAAAAATAAGTCATTACACGCCATTACATTTAATCTTCTCCCTCGTCCCTTAAGTCAATTAGGTAGTCCTCAACAGTTCCTGGAGCACCTGCTTTTGCCTGGGAACCAAAATAACACGTGTGTCTGTTCTTTCTCATCTTGTTGAAATTGTACACGACATATTCGCCTTGGTTTTTTGTCTGGATCCTTCACATACGATATCGTGTTATGTCACAGTGGTTTTTGCTTTCTTCTTCTCACCCTCCTTTTTCAACTGAGCATCACCTATTTCTGAGACATCTCTACACAATGTAAAAATCAATGGTCAAAACGTGTAATCCTAAAAATCCTACCACAAATACCTAACAATTTCAAGCAATTTCTAACAATTTCTACCACAATTCAATCAATTCTACTCTAATCAACATCTAACAATTCAATCAAATCATAAACATCTAACCCGATAAAATCAAAAATCAAAAAAAAAAAAAAACTTAAATATGTGACAATTTATCAAAAAAAAAAAAATCTAACAATTCAATCCAAAAAATAAAACCAATGTAATAGGATAACAAACACTTATTTGATTTTGTGATTGTAATTGCCATTGAATGGCTTAAGGTTGGAGAAAATCGCAACAATGCCTCTCGAAACCGTAACAATGGAGTTAACTCACGCTGACCTAATTCATGTGTCGAGTGTGAGTTAAGTAACACTTGCATGAGTTAATTTACGCCAAAGTATTTTAGACAGTTTAATTTGAAATGAGTGAATCTTGATGGAAGAAGAGCAATTTCCATTCTTTTTAGGAAGGGGCCCAAAACAGATGTCAACACTTAAAGAAACTGAATTGCTAAAAATTGCCATAAAGATGGTGATAGATTCAAGTAAAAGCTGGAATGCCACCTTGCCAAATAAAAGTTATGAAACCTACACGTTATTATAGCGAAAAATTGGAGGAATCGCATTAATTTTGTTTTATTATCATGATACCGACAGTGTGATTCCATGGAGTGATGGAGACGAATTTGTTTTCAACTACTACTATTCAACCTTTCAAAAACAAAAAAAAACTACTATTCAAGAATATCTCAGATATTTTTTGTCACACAAAAAAAAGAATATGAAGATATTTAAAAGTTTAATTTCATATTTTATTGGATTATATTCATTTTACATGTGCCTCTAATTCACATCAATTAATCAATATGATAAATCGTATTTTTAACTCGTAAATTGACGTAAGTGTGACAATACATCATTAGATGTATGTTTAGAATAACTTTACACTAACAGATTTTAAAAATTAGGTCTTAAACTCATTTTTTTTACCAAAATTAAACTCGAGTTATGTAAAAGTAAACGGTTAAATTTGAAGAGGGTGATACTTATAGAAAATATGATAAAATTAGTTAAGGATGGTTAATTAGTTATTAGTATAGATGAGACTAGTTAGTTAATGAAAATAGTGTTCTATGTGTTATAGCATGCCGGTGAAATAAGATATATGTGAATAAGAATTCATGAAAGAGAATTCTATTATCTTTGAACGTTTAACTCTTCAAGTAAGCTTGGTAATTTTGATCTCGTATTACTTCTTTTTTTTTAGGGGATCTTATATTACTTTAGAACGAGTGAATTGAGTCTCTAGAGTCTATCCCCATTTTCATTTTTTAGGTCTCCCATTGATTTTGACTCAACCAAAGCATGTGTCATTTTTTCCTAACCAAAAAATAGTTTTAAAACACACCCTGCAAACAAGTTGTGATGTTGGTGGGAAGAGTGTGAAGGAATATTGAACGTACAACAAATGAGTTTATCTAGAACATGAGATTGAAAACCTTTGGGATTGTTTGCTTTGGGGCAACATATAGTAGTAAGTAGGGGGCCAATTTTAAAAGTGGAGGACTAAATTCGTCAAACCAAAATGTCTTAGGGTCAAAAATTCATTTAAGCTTATTGATTTTCTATTCAATTTTCAATAATAGAATTACGAATGAATTAATTTTCAATATTCAAGATTTAGTAAGATTGAAATATTCTGCTAAATAACCTGCCAATTGGAAAAAATACACACTACAAATATTTAAGGACCTCCTATGGTTTTTTGACCCCTCTTGATCTATGAAGATTTAACAGGATACAATACAAGTTTGAGAAGTTAAAAATAACAACCAACAAAAGAAGAGAGGTAATAAGAATATGCAAATATAACCTGAATTTTTTTTTGTTCAGATGTAGGAACACATAAAACAGTGATCATACCATCAATTATTACAACAAAACATACCTAATAAAAGAGAGAAATTGAATTCAATACATAAAGTTTAACATACTGAAAATAACATAATGTTTGATAAATGATAATAAAAGAAAAAACTTGATAATCTTCTCTTCACAGCACAAAATCCACATGGTCTCATCTCAAGCTCAGCCATGAGTATTAAAAGCTTCCCACAACAAGTTCTGTGGAGCAGAGTTGGTGAAATCCCTGGCCTGCAATGCAGCAGTCCTAAGAGTCTTAAGAGTCCAAAGATTTGCCTCAACAAATGACAAACTTCTGTAAGGCAAATTATGCTTCTTGCATAGATCAATCACCAATGGCGAAACCTTCCTCAATTGAGCCCTAGGAAGCCTTGGAAACAAATGATGTTCAAGCTGAAACTGCAAACCACCAAAGAACCAATCCATCCATGTTGAACAAGTGATATCCAATGTTCCAGCTGTTTGTTTCTGAAACCAATCATTTCCGCTCGGTGGACCAAGATACACGTTTGCAGCGAAATGGTTCAAACAGAATTGAAGATGTTGAATGGAACAAACAACAAAACAAGCAAGAACAAACATGAGTCTTTCCGGCCAACTTGGGAGGGCTGACAATAGTAGAGGGAACCAAGTCCAGAACACAGCGATTCCCATGATGTTGTAAAGCCTATCAGGAACATTTCGTGATGGCGAAAACAAGAGCAAAAATGTTTGAAGGTACAAGTTAAGCCTTGCAAAACACAAGACAGGGTAAAAAGTGATATGCTGGTAACTGATAAGAAACCTTGACAAAGCATCAAACTTTAACTGTCTATCGTAAAAATAAGATTTGATCGAACCAAAGAATCGCGATGAGACAGCGAAAACAGGGATATGCTGCAAATCAGGATCATAATCAAGACTATTGCAAGCAATATGATGAGCATTATGAGTCCATTTCCACCAAGCAATACTTATACCAGTCATACAATTACCACAAAGAATTTGTGCTAATTTGTTATAACTTCGACTCGACATAACCTCATAATGACCAGAATCATGACCAATATAAGTACTTTGCATCCAAAGCAAACCCAACAACATACCAGAACCTAAATGAGCCCAAACACTTGTACAACCAACAACACCATAAACAACAATAGCAAGCATAATAGCAACAGATGTTAATGTGAATAAAGCAACATGTTCTTTCTTTTCAAACAAACCCATTTTGACAAACTCAGAAACAAGTCTCCTATAATCTTTAGAAACCTCAGATACCTTAAAATCCTCAAGGTAATAGCCAGTGAAAAACTGGTCAAGATGTTTCCATGCTGAACCAGGATGATATGCTATGAATGCATCAGTAACATCCTGACCAGCAAGATTCAACAAAACAACCTCTCCACCAGGATGTTTTTTAGCCCAATCTGAAACATTGTAAACCTTACCCTGAATTGAGATCCATAGATCCCCTTCTTTGTCATGCTTTTTCAGTTCCTCAGATGTTATGTACTTCTTCTCAACCTCCATGATGATAATGCCAACACCAAACACAAACAAACCCAACCCAGATGAGAGAAACTAGAGAAAATTACAAAACTCGCAAAAGGGTATCTGAATCTGTGGTTTTTTATCAGATCCTGCAACAATGTAAAAAAAATCTCAAAACAAGGTAACTCCTTTAATGGTTGTTTTTGAAATACAACCAAAAAGGGTCCTTGAAAAATGCTTCTTTTTTTTTTTTGTGTGCAGAGATCTAATCTAATAAAATGAAATGACCCTTTTCCTCTCTCTCTCTCTCTCTGTTTTTTGTGGCTTGTGGTTATTCTAAAGAGTATTTTGATATTTGAATGAATGAATAATAGAAGAGACTTATAAGCACGTTAAAAAGTAACGATAATTAGGCTTAAGCCACGGTGTTAACAGCGGCAATTTCGTGGCTATAACGAACAGAAAAAGGAATATAATTGGTTTAAAAATAATGGGTCAATGGAAAATTGGTTAGTGGTGGTGAATTGTGGGGTGTAGGTAACATGTTAAGAGCAATAGGGTTGTAATGTAGAGGGTTATGGCTTAGTTAGGATAGAATCGAAATGAAGATATTTTTGTGAGAGAACGCGTTAAGTAATGTGACTGAGTGACGCTGCTTCCCATGTGGGTTTGTGGAGAGAGAAAGAGAGGGACTTGTTGCCGTTTCGGTTGTTTTGATTTTATTAGGAGGGAGAACAAACCACGTTTATAAATTATTAATCATTTCTTACTTTATAATTTACAACAATATAATATTAATTTTTTCAAAAACAAAACGATATTCATTTCAAATCAATAGAATACATCATATACAATAAAACTATAAACATGGGTGAAGAAACTTACAACATCTAAGTAAATAACATACAACGCTAAAATGTCTACAAATAATACAATAAAATCTAAATCACCATAATACACATGTTTTTGGATTTGTAACGTTGACGTCCAAATCATTGATTGAATATGTGATTGACTAAAGTTGTTATTTCAATATGAACCAAACGAACATCACAACAAGACACAAAATCAAACAATGTTGCACAATACAACACCGCACTCAGACGAAGAAATCACAAAAAACACCAAAGAAAAAACTTGATATATGTGAAGATCACTTATTTAAATTGAAAGAAATAAGAAAAAAGATGTAGATGGATGATTCTAGGTCAAAAATGACTTAAAAACCATCTCTCATCGATAAGTGAAAGAAAAAAAGAATTTTGAGAGAAGTTGAAATTTCCATCACTAACAACGGTTAGTATTATAATAATATAATATTGTAGTATATTTATGCATATTTTCTTCAATAATACGTTCGAAAAAATCAAGTATTGAGTTTATGTGGTTAATTAACTCTACCAAAGATTGTTGAGAAGAATTTATGTTTAATTTTTTAGTAGAAGAATTTTTTATCAACTTTTAATTTCATCACGGTTGAACTTTGTATTACCAAGATTACTTTACTTTAAGAATCAGAGGGTTAACAAAAAAGAGACCATAAAAAAAAATGAATAAATCAATCTCAAAAGTATAGTATAGTTGCTAGTTGTAGCGACGTTGATGTACATAGTTGTGGGTTTGAAGGTGGGATTTCCTATTTCTCCCACATAAAAGTATGTGAGATTTTTTTTTATTAAGTACTCTTTTGACTAAAAATTCAAGGAGTTTATTATTAGATAATTGAATAAAAATAGAATAAATCAACGGTTTGTAATTGTGGGTATGAAGGTGGGATTTCCTATTTCTTCGACATAAAAGTATGTGAGATTTTTTTTTATTAAGTACTCTTTTGACTAAAAATTCAGGGAGTTTAATTACTAGATAATTGAATAAAAATAGAATAAATCAACGGTTTGTAATTTTAGAGTAAAAATATATTTAATCTTAATCTTTCTTTTTTGACAGTTTCTAGAAACATATTTTTTTTTGACAAAAAGTTTCTAGAAACATATATTATTCCATATTTAAATTTGGAAAATAATCCATTTTTAAATTTTATCCAAAAAAAAACGTTGATATTCTATGCACAATTCTTGTGTTAATCCATATTTAAATTAGAAAATAATTCATTTTTAAATTTTATCCAAAAACAAAAATCGTTGATATTTCTATGGACAATTCTTGTGTGCAAGGAAAAAACAGTTGGCGTTCAATTAATATTATTTATTTATTATTTCCTTTTTCAATGAAAATACTATAACTTATTGTGAGTGGTTGAGCATTTTATGTTTACAGCTTTTTATTTTAAACAAATAACTAAAATAATACCCTAAGAAAATCCAATATAATTTCCATTGAATTATAAATCGTGGACAACGGAACAATTTCGATCGATGATGATGGGTGTAAAATGGCATTTCAACATTCATACTCATTTGTTCAAAGTCTCGGTTTTATTGAGTGACAATTTTTTCCGTGACAGTTAGTTTTGGGCGGTCAGTTTGTGTGATTGTGTATATTTGGATCTCCACTATCGTGGAGCAACTAAAAAGTTTTCATAATATCTACCATGGTGTTATAACTACGTAGGTTTAAAAACAATATATATGTTTTATTTTTTTAATTTTTTTTAATGAAGGCATGCTTAGGTCATTTCATTAATAATTAAAGAGTATTCCCTCCGGTCTCAAATATAAGAAAATATTCCTTTTTTAGATTCATTGAATAATTAATGTATTTGTTTTACAATGTAGACCAGATACATTAACTACTCAATGAACTTAAAAAATGAATTTTTTCTTATATTTGAGACCGAAGGGAGTACATATTAACAATGAACATAATCAAAGATACAAGGGTTAGGATGATATAGAGATGCTCTAACTATGGTGTGAACAAACTCTATTTGCTTGCCGCCTAATATGTCTCACAACATAAGTGTTGCGAACTTACAGAAGATTCTTACTCATAGTAATTATATCACCAATCTCATTTTGAGGAACTACCGGAGAATGAATGATATCCACTATAAGTTTACAGTCAGCCTAAAAATTAACCGATTTCATGTCTCTATTAATAGAAAATGTCATGGCTTCAAGAAGACCTAATGCTTCTGCTTCAGCTTCAGATGGAGAAGAAGCATAGTGTAAAAAATTGGACATACACGTGATGAATTGACCTGAAGAATTGCGGAAACAAAAGTTGTACCTATGATTGTATTATTGTTAAAGAGGGCACAATCCACATTGCACTTCAAAGTTGCTAGTGGAGGTTTTGTCCAGGAAGGTGTAGGTTGAGTACTCTTATCAGGTTGCCTTGCTCTTTCAATGCAGCTCCACTTGGTGAGATTGTCTTTGGCTCTTTGAACAATATGAGAGGGTGATGAATCTATTCCTTCCCAAAGATTTTAATTGCGATTTTTCCACAGGCTCCAAAGTATCATGCACGCAATTGATTTTTGTTGAGGATTCAACTTGGCAAGGAACTCAACTAAAAGTGTGGTAAAATTGTTTGCCATAAGAACCAATTCAGGCACACTGTTGTCAAGATGAACCAGAGCCCAACAATTTAAGGCTTTATGGAAGACAAAAAATATGTGGGTATGCGTTTCTGCCATAACATTGCAATGGATACATGCATCTTCACACTGAACTGCTTCTTGTGCCAAACTGCAACGTGTACGAAAGCAGCAGTGAGTTGCGCACCACATAAAACTCTGAACTTTAGGAGGATTTTGCTTCTTCTAAATTAGATTTCAGTTTCGATCAGCTTCGGTATTGTGAGACATCTCAGATGCTGCCATAGTCATACAAACGTTGTAGGCCGATTTCACCGAGTATGCACCATCCATCGTGTGATTCCATACATATGTATCCTCAAGATGTCTTTCGCGAAGAAGAATGGACAAAATAACAGCAACATCTGTAAAATTAAATATTGAATGGATGAGCTCAGAATTCAAAGAGACCAAATTTGGATTTAGCAGATCTTTGATAAATAGCTCTTCAATATTCGGCGATGGTGTTGTGGATTGCAACACCCTAATTCCCAACGATAAATATTAAATAATAAGAATATATTTAATAATAAGGATGTTACAAAAACAAAACTCGACATTATTCATAAAATAACAATAAAATATTTTCTTTCATAATAGATCCATTATAGGAGAAGAAAATTATTCATTTATCTTATTAATACATTCATACTTATCATTCAACAATCATAAATATAAAATAACAAAGTTTCCGAGATTCAACTTAAAGTGTAATTAAAAATTAAATCGTCAACCCCGACCCTAGTGTTACAATATCAGAGCTCGTAGCGACTACATGCTTATTCAACTACTAAATAACAGAACTAAAATGTCCCACAACTACTCCTCGTTCACCTGAGTATATGTACTCAAGGTACAACCACCATACGGAAAACAACACAACAAAATAAGGGGTGAAAAATCCTACCATAACATAATATTAGGGAAAAGCACACATACTAAACAAATCTCAAAATAATATAATCTCCACCATCTCTTCACTCTCAACAGTTATTATGTATAATCTCTTCTTTTCACATATCACAACAACACATCGTCGTCATATACATGCATATGGACTCTCCTATCGACCTATATGAATGTGGTACTACACCTACTCTTCCATTTTTCCAGAGTTATGTTACTGGACTTTTCTCTACATAATTTGTTATAGGTATGTTACTGGACTTTCTCTTCCAAATCAATGCAAGACATCAAGCTCTGGACTCTATATGAACGCAAAAAAATAAATTCGACAAGTAACACATGTATACACATTTAAATAATTCACATATTAATGCAAGACTCCCCCTAAAATGCACGACTAATGCAAACACACAAACCATCACCACTATCATCATCATCATATATAACATTATCACTCTCATCATAATAATATAGTTATCATCATTCTCAACATCACTAAAATATAAACATTATCATTCTCATTATCATCATGATTTAACCATCAACACTCTCATCATCATTATAATATAACATCATCATTTCCCATCCTATTTATTTATTTACAAATACCTAATATCGATTGTCATCACTCTTTGTCACAGTTATAAGATTTCTCATCATTACTCTCTATCGACCGTTTATATCACCATCTTACCTCTTCATTAATCCAACCTTTATGTGTGACTCATTTATACGTCAATATCCCTCTATTTTATTTCATTATTCATCTTTTGGACATACTTTATTCTCTCATCTATTCTAGCCTTTCTATATACTTTATTTCTCATAACATACCTGTCGCGTCATTTTTTGGAGATCAAGGCTATTTCGTTAGCTTTTGACTCACTAATTTATTTCACGACTGAACATTTAATTTTTTTTAAGAAAAGGGGAAAAAAGTTCAAACTACCCCATATTGAAAAAATTTAGGGTTCAGGGGTTAGTTATATTTAGGGAAGGTGTTAGCACCCTAAATATCCATAGTATTCTATGGGAACCTTTTGATTTTATTTAATTAATTGTGCTATAAACTTGCTTGTTTTAAAAAAAATTAAATGTTCAGTCGTGAAATAAATTAGTGAGTCAAAAGCTAACGAAATAGCCTTGATCTCCAAAAAATGACGCGACAGAAATGACGACTTTACTGGGGATCCCCTAAGAGGGTTGAGCCTAACTTGGTTTTATTTAATTTTTTGTGCTATAACATGCTTAAAATCAAAAAATAAAAGATGGAAATACATGTACATATGTTTTCTTCCTCCTTCTTTCTTCTTTCTTACGTGAGTAGTGAGATCATAAGTCCTACACCCGGACTTGAGGGAAACATAAGATAGGAGTGGTAGAATCATAGTGACATTCCGAGAGTATTCTCGTGTTTTGGAACACGTGATATAGCCACACTTAGCGGAGGATCTTGAAGTGGTATATGTCGGCGTCTGTTGTCACGTTTAGACCTTATTACTTTTAAGTATCCATCGAAGCTAAGGACCTTTAGTCACCTTTAACCCATCTTGGCCTTTTAGGATGTAGTGCAGTGGCTAACCAAGTGTTGTCTTGGAACAAGTCGACATACGATGCTACACTCAAACGAGACTTTCCTACGAACGTTGTTGGACCGGGTGTTGTCCCGTCACCCAATAAAATTCAGAGGGGGTTGGACTTTGGGAACTTGGTAGAACCCGTGATACAGGTACAATTGAAACCATAGTCCTTACCAAATGGCGTATTTACCCTTGACTCCAACATATGAACTTAACCTCACCATGTATTCTATGTTCTTTAGCATATTCATGCATACATGCATTCATTCATAAACAACTTTTTTCCATCAAATATCGAAGGACTTAGACAAGTTTTTTGCAAACATCACA
>Ga0228711_1003611_pt1 | contig 24058 bp, 13 predicted proteins | sample MedpolnodulmetaG_2_FD_177996 | JGI IMG/M metagenome (GOLD analysis project Ga0228711, IMG submission 177996) | Root nodule microbial communities from Medicago polymorpha collected in Santa Monica, California, United States - brown nodules | ecosystem: Host-associated > Plants > Roots > Nodule...
AAAATTAGGGTTTATGGCTTGGTTTGATTAGGATTATGTCATTAGACTTATCCAACAATCCTAAGACAAGAAGAGTCTACTCACTAACGTTCCTTGTAGACATAGAAGAGAAGAAGAAGAAGAAGAAGAAGAAGAACATAAAATAAAGGTGAACTTTTATTCAAAGAAACAATTGTCACTTATTATTTCCAAGAACAAAAGATGAATTGTTGTGATAGCTAGCTACTCTATTTATAGTTTACAATGACTTAAGCCCTAAGAAATATAATACTAGAATGTTCCACAAGAAACCACAGGCTTTTCGGTCAGAAGTAAACTAATAAGTAGCCTGTCCATGAAGCTGAAGCAGCAAAAGAGTGTCCTGAAGGCTGGCACGGCCGTGCTGTTGGTGGCACGGGCCGTGCCAAGTTCCTGACTTTGGGGTGACATATTTTTGTCCCATATTTTCGTATTTTCATCCTGAATCAGCTCCTAATCCTCTTTCTTTTGCTCCAAGACTCAATCTATCAAATATTTATTCCTGAAATATAATAACTTGCAATTGAAGTAAAATAGTTCTAAAAAGAAAATAATATTAAATAAAACGAGATCAAATCTAAATAAAATGGACTCAAATAATATGTTAAAAACACTAATTTATTAACTCATCACCCACACAACAAAACAACACCAGCCACCACGCGCGGCACCACCAAAAACCACCACGAGTATCACCACTAAAAACAACCACGAGCTCCGCCACAAAAGACCCAAAATCAGCACCACCATGAAAACCGCCATGAAGCACCACAAACCAACACAATCAAAGATCCATTGTAACCATAACAGTTCATAAGCGAACCCAGATCTGATCCATGACCACCTTCGTGACCAATTCATCGCCACCTATGTTGCAGCAAACTAACCTCCATCCACAATCAAGTGAGAAAATGGATCTGATAACAACCACCACACAACAAAAGATGAAAAACACAGGCCATCGGAGTTGAACGGCCAAAGAAACAAAGCTGAAACATAATTCACGGCCCCACAAGAGGCCGACCGGCGGAACCACCGCCAAAACCGCCGTGCAGGAGCATCAACAAATTTGGAGGTAGGTGATGCAGAGGGCACAAGCCGCTCGTCGCACCACCAAAAATGGTGTCTACATCTTAAGTATATGGATTGGAGTTTTGGGTGGCGGCGACAAGTTGTGTAGAGACAACAAGTTGTTTTAGAGACCAATTTTAATATAAACAATTTTGAAAATAGCACCAAAATAGAAACTAACTCACCCTAATTAGCATTAGAGATGATCAAACTTGAGACGTTGAGCATGGGTATACTTCAAGGTCTCAAGTCAACACCCTATCATATCTCATTTAAGTAAATGGTGTTTGTTTGATGCAAGACTTGTCTTATTTATAGACCAATTAAATTGACATTTTTTTTATTACAATTAAAGAAGGGACATGGATACTTTCACATAATCGATACTACTTATTAACCGAATGAAAAATAATTTTTCATGATAAATGTATAATAATTAAACACTTTTTTTAAGGAGTATATTAAAATACTAACCATACTTCTTTTTTTTTTTTTATAGATTTCAAACAATCCTAGAGTCTTCATATTGTTTTTCAAATACTAACCATACATACAGTTACACTGAACCAACAGTTTTACACTTTCAGATACGGTTTTACACGAGTTGTGTGCTATGGTACTATTCTCTACTACTGTTTCAGAATGGACAACAGTGAGAAAGAAAGAAAAAAAGCAACAAAAATATCTAACTACTTTTATCAATATCATTCACCGGTAACCGAATCAACAAGTTTCACACTATCAAAGAGAAAGGGAAAAAAAAATATTTATATATTCCTTTCCCTCTTAAAACGGGTCACAAACAAAAAGCTTTGCTTCCACTCTCTCCCCTTCTCCGGCGATGCTTTCACATTCTCCGGCGAGACTAATCTCATCGCCAACGATCAATTGAACTTTCGTTTCTTCCTTCTTAAACTTGTTCTCTGATTTTCCGTTTCTTCCTCCACCACTCATTTTTCCGGTAACCGGAAAATTCTCCGGTATACTCATAGAAACTCAATAGCTTCGTGATTCTGTTTTATAGTTTGCTTTTTGCTTCTTCAACTGTTTTTCTTACGCCACATTTCTCATTCAATTCGATTCTTTCCGATCGGATTGTTAATAAATTCTCGCCGGAAAAATCAACATCATCTCCGGCGACGGTTGAAAGTTAGTTACACTTGTTTAAACTCAAATTTAATTCAGAAAAATTAAAAAGCATTAATAATTTAGTTTAGTTGAAGATAAATCACTATGTTAGATCTTAATCTAAACGATTCAAACTCAACTGATTCAACTCAGAACCAGAACCATAACTCGCCGATGATTTCAAAGAACTTTCCGCAAGAATCAGGAACATCGAATTCCTCGATCGTCAATGCTGACGGTGACGAAGACTCGTGTTCCACGCGCGATTTCACTTTGAGTTTCGATATTCTGAAAATGGAAGGTTCGAATTCAAACAACGTCGTAACGAAGGAGTTTTTCCCTGTGAAGTTGCAAGCTACGTCGTCGTCGTTTGATTTGTCGTTTAATCAAAACGAAGAGATGAAGATTGTTCAAGCGCCACAACAAGTCAAGAAGAGTAGAAGAGGACCTAGGTCTCGTAGTTCGCAATACAGAGGTGTTACGTTTTATCGAAGGACTGGTAGATGGGAATCGCATATCTGGTTCGTAAATTTTGGAGTAATATGAAATTAATTTTGTTGAATTTACTCTATAATTTGATTATTATATTTATATGAAGCTTGATTTTGGTAATTTATAGTTGTATTTAATTGAATTTATCTGACACGTTTTTTTTGTAATTATTATTGTAGGGATTGCGGGAAACAAGTTTATTTAGGTATGAGTTATTAATTTATGAATTAATTATATTGTATGGTTTACTATTTTAGGCATTGTTTGAGTTTTGACGAAATTTGAAAATTTGTGTTTGATTTTTGTAGGTGGATTTGACACAGCTCATGCTGCTGCTAGGTAAATCTTTGAACATATTTTCGATTTTTTGTGTGTAATTGTTTTTTTTATTGTTGAATTGATTCCGAATTTTCAATATTAGAGCCTATGATCGAGCTGCAATCAAATTTAGGGGAGTTGGTGCTGACATAAATTTCAATTTGAATGATTATGACGATGATCTTAAACAGGTTAGAGAGTTTTCAAGTATACTTAATGAATGTGAAACTAGATGGATTATATCATGTAATTTTTTCGATATTTTTTTACTTAGACGAAGAATTTATCGAAAGAGGAGTTCGTGCAAGTACTTCGTCGACAAAGCAATGGTTTCTCAAGAGGGAGTTCAAAGTACAGAGGAGTAACACTGCACAAATGTGGCCGTTGGGAAGCTCGGATGGGACAATTCCTTGGCAAAAAGTGAGAACCTATTTTTAATTTAACTGAAGTAGTTTACTATGATCACATGATAGATATTATGAATTTAAAATCCTAAGGCCTCCAACAAAAGTGAATCAGTTTTAGCTTAATTCTCGACACACTTTTAGGCTCTTTATTGTGTTATGAGAAACATGTATAAGATAGTAGTATCATACATGTTTCTGAGAATTGAGAAAGAATTGGCAAAGGTGTTTTGGTTTGGTTATAGAGATTGCGATGCTTTCGTGCAGGTATATATATCTTGGGTTATTCGACAGTGAAGTAGAAGCTGCAAGGTCCTAAGCACTAATGAATTATTACATTCTACCTGCACTGAATTTATTACACTTGATTATCAAGCTCATTTGGATTGCATCCAACACATATCTCCCTTTTGATTTTCTGAAAATTAGGGCTTATGACAAAGCAGCTATCCAAAACAATGGAAGGGAAGCAATGACTAATTTTGAGGCCAGTACATATGAAGGAGAGATGAAATCTGCAGCCATCAATGAGGGTAACAAACATTCTATAGCAAAGATCTTATTTAAATTAAGGAGTGATATTTCGAGTATTAAAATGTTCTCTCTGTGAAATCTGGTTTGTATTTGCTTTCAAAGTAGGCGGCAGTCAAAATCTTGATCTCAATTTGGGCATAGCCACGCCAGGGCCTGGTCCCAGAGAAAATTGGGGGCAACTTCACTTCCCCTCATCTATCCCTTACACTATGCAAGCTGGAATAAGTTCAAAGGTATGTATGTATTTGAGCTTTACATATAGGTTTCTTCTGATTTATGCCTAAGGTTGATGGTAATAGTAGTACTCTTTAATCTTTATACTCTGAAAGAAGAGCTGTTGTAATCATTTTGGGTTCACTTGTAGCTAGTACTAGTAGCAACCGGTTATCCGCTGATGTCCTTGATCTTTGTAAAACATTTTTATAGTTAGAGTTGTTGTATTAGCTTTTGATTTCCTACTGAGTTGTCATAATTGGCTGAGTTCTCTTCATTTGCAGATGGAAACCAATGTTTCAGGAATCGGTGATCCATCTTTGAAAAGGCTATTAGCAACTGAAGAGCGCCATTCTTTATGGAATGGCATGTATCCCGCTTTCTTTTCCAATGAGGTGATTTCGCCATCTAGTTATTTAGTTTTACAGCTGGAGCCTATTGCCTATTTCTCTTGAGTAGTATTTCATTAGTCCTTCTCAATCATCCATGTTAGTTACTGACTTCATTAATACACTGAAGAATGATTGACTTTTAAACGATATACTTGACAGTAATAGATGATTTTTTATGTTCAGTGGTTAACTAATGAATTCTGTGAGCTTTTGGTACAATCTGTTGTTGAGCAGTCAAGGGAATTGTTCATATTGTGTTTATATATAAATGTAAGAAGTTAAATAACTATAGACTAACATCTTAAACTGATTTTACAAATATATCGATCTATATTTTGCTATCTTATCACATCTTAGTATCATTTCTTTAGACTCACTTACACGATGGCAAGAGGGTAACATGTAATTGGACTTGTGTAAAAAAAATTTACACTATACATGTGTAGCTATTGAACTGTATGTAATGTTTGTTTCATGTCAATCAATCTTTTAAAATTTAAATAAAATGAGTTGGTCCAAAATGTGCCTAAAATATGTGGAGTGAGATCAGTCCCTGAATATGTTGTTGTATTGTATAGGTTCAAACAATTCATCATGACATTGTGATAGTATTTTCACAGAAATTTATGCTAGAGACATTTTAGTTTTGTAGCTTAACTAGAGGTTCTGGGCGATGCAATATTGTGCATTGAACTTTGACTGAAAAGATTGTTCAAATCTTTTGCAGGAAAGAGCAGATAGCATCAACAAAGCTCCTCCAAAAGGACTCCCCAATTGGGCGTGGCAACCTCATGGCCTGGTCACTGCTAGCCCAGTGCCACCAGTCTCTGCAGCAGCAGCAGCATCATCAGGATTCTCCATTAATTCAGCTCCCTTTCCATCAACTCGCATGTTCCCACCAAGATCTATGAACTCAATTCCCCAGAGTCTCTATTTTACTTCGCCCAATGCACCTAACGGCAACAGATCTCCATACTATTATCAGGTTAAGCCACCGCAAGCACCGACCTAGCCCACCGTGTACTACAAATGGAAAGCAAACCATAAAATGTGTTTGCGTTTAAAATTCTTTGTATGATTCAGTGGCCAATTTGTGTAAAGTGAGCCTTGACCACTGATTTATGCCTTTTGTTTTGATAAATCATCCTTGAAGAAACACTATTTTTCTAGTGCACTGGTATTACAATGGCGCTGTTTTCCTCAAATTAGATGTTGGCAGTTAACATTCATGGTATTACCCATTAATCTTCCCTGATTGATAATTCATGATATCTGGCCACCAATTTTGAGATTATCGGCCCTGGTTGTGCCTCCGAATGGGAGGAACGAAAGAGTTTTACATTTTCCATTGGAAAACTCAACCTGATTTGATTGAATACATTATTATTTGATTAAAATTTCTCAGTATAGAGCAGTGTTCTATATTTTCCATGATGTATATTTGATACTGAAGCCCCTTCATCACTAGTTTTAAATAGATGTAATTCAGCATATTAGGCAGAGAGATAGAAAGGTCAAGCCACCGTTTTCAGAATCATAATAAATCAGTTACATTTAGGAAGACTGAAATACTACAAATATAATGATGCAATTTTTAAGCAAGAAACTCATTTTATTACTCTATCTTTTCCTTCAAACGGTTGTAGTGTATTTTGCTTCTAAAAGTGAATTGAACATAAACTTAAATTTAGAAAATCATCAATTTTTTGAATAAAAAACTCCAATTTCCAGCTTGATGTTAAAATGGTAAAATCAGTTATACTCGAAAATATTCAACTATATCAAAATCAATTCTACTTTTTTTGACTCCTCCAAAAGTGGGGTGATGGTGATACTTATAAATCCACACTCATCAGATCAGGTGAAATTTAACGGGAGAAAAAGTGAACCCCGCAATGATTAATGAGCAACCGTGTATTGAGGTTTAGCCTCGTCCAATGGCAATGCCAATGGGTGGCACCAGCAGAAATCACGTTACACTTGGCATGGTAGTAGTGCATTCTCATTCAATGTTTGTACTTGATCACAATTTGAAGAAGGAGGCATGCCATACATGTTCATATGCCGTGAGTACAATCGTATTAATAAGAGAAATGATATTTGTACAACCATTTTATGACAATTTTCTCTCTCATACTCACATGTTGTTCGTTTCCTCTCTCTTCATTTTTCTCTCTCCATTGTTTTTGACCAATAAGAAGAGAGAAATGCAAAGTTGTCATCAAGGTTGTCTTCAAATAGATGTACATATATCACTACTCTATTAATAAAGGTTTGGGACCCACGGATACATGTGTTAAAAAGGTGTTTGAGGAGAGGGAAAGGTATTGTTAAGCCTCCCCCAAAAGTGTAGGATCCTCTCTATCTCTTGAAAGAGTTGAAAATAAGCTAGACGTAGACTTTTTAAGGTTTAATTTTGGTTCGATCTCTTGTAAATAAAATGGTTTGATCTAAAATTTAAGTTTGGCCTTTATAGATGGTATATTTTTTAGATTGAGTATGACCTTTTTAAAAGTCCTCTGTTGCTACTATGACTACCACTACCATTCGTAGAAGCGAGGGACTTTTTTCTAAGGGGGCATAAGGGAAGAGGGTGAAGTTGGCTTGGAAGTGCGTTGAGCAAGAATAAAGAACACTCGCGAGTTGCTGAGTTTTTGTGTGAGTAAAAAAGAGGGAGAGGAGCTCGTTATATAAGCGAGGAGCCAAGATCGGTTACAAAACCAATGACTCGTATGATTTGCCGTTACATAATCAACTGTGCTTAATGTATTTACTTCAACTTAAATCTTCATTTCCAAAACAAAAATGTTATTTCAACTTTAGTGTTACCGTACTGTACTAGTAGAGAGTATTAAAAACCAAAACCTACTCATAGTTTTTGTCACTGCTCACTACTGTCTATGTTTGTAGCATTGGTTAATTATTTTCATAATACCTTGTGTTTTGAATGGTATTTTGTTGATTCCATCATCCTTATATATTGAAAAATGAATCCTCTAAATTGTTTTATAAGATACCTAATTTCTTTCCCGGGGAATATAAAAAAGTTAATAAATAAAATATGATCTACTCCAATTATATGAGGGATATGTTCTAGTTATGGGCATCTATGCAAATGGTGACCATGTTCAAGCTCCATGCTTGCTGCTCTGACTGTTTGTGCTAGTACTTTTTATTGGTCTCACAAATATGTCATTTTCATGATTGCCAAATTCAATTTCCTCCACAAGTATATTTTGTTTTCATTCATTTAAAATCTTTTAATTAATAATTGTCAGTATAAAATTTAGGTGATATTCTTACCATATATATCAACGTGTTCCTTCCTCCTCTATTTGCAATATAGTGGTAGGTAGTGTAGAGATTTCTATGTGGGTTAGTTGCATAGTTTATTAATCTTATTCAAATCCTAATGTTATATGAATATTATAAAGTTAGACAAATCATTGTTAATCGAATCTAAACGGATCTGAATAATCTAAATCCTTTCAATTTGAGTGATCCATTTGGTGAGAAAAAGGAGATGAATATCTATGCGTTAGACCAGCTCAACACCTATACATCCCTCAAACAAAATTCTAATAAAGGACGCACTACGTAACTTTGAAGAGGTCCCTTCTTAATCTCTTTATATACTCACTAGTCCCGTAATGAATTCATTACCAATCAGATTTAAAAATAGGTTGACAAACGAAAAGAAGAAGAGCTTACCTATCAATCAATCTTTTTAAATCTGATTGATTTGGGACAAAATGAAATTTAGGGTTTGTTATATATTTTAATTAATTTTAATCTTTTAATTCTTTTATTTCTTTTAAATTTATTAGTTTTTTATTATGTATTTCAAATTAATTTTATAAATGACATGAAAATTCTATTAATGACATGTAAAATGAATAATTCAACACACACATATCAAGTTATTGTCACGTCATCAATTAGAGTGACAAATCATAAAAAATGACGGAGATCTAAAAAAACACCCAAAAATAAAAAATGACAGAGGTCTAAAAATTGTAAAAACAGGATGACCAAAACAATGGTTTTAAAAAATAGGAGGATTAAAATTACGATTAATTAAAAATAGTGAGATCAAAATGCTTTTAAACCAAATTTTAGCGGTCTATTCCAATACACAAGCACAGTTAGTGAGTCAACTTTTTCATTTCTCATTGGTTATTTTAGATTTTTAAAGGTTGTACTTTGTACCTATACAATTATGGTTTGCATTAATTTATGTTGTTGTGATTCAATTGTCCAGTTGTCGGAATTTACTTAGCATAACAAAGTTTGATGCTCAAACAACAAAATTATATTTGTGTTCCTAAAAAATCAAAGTTATATTAGTTGGAAATTCTAAACTCGTGTATTCAAATTCTTAAAAATATAAATCTACCAGACCCATACATAATCAAAGCAAAAAAGGATAGGATTGAAACGTGCATAACATAAATGTCCATCTCTTCATTAAAATATAACATTTAAAACATATGGCTCCTAAGATGACACCCCAATTGGGTGGATCATAGGATAATATGTGGCAGGGCTTTGTTTGGCCATGTTTTGTTTGTCTGTAGTGTAATTCAGTCATATAATTGATCATAATCATATGACGTGTGACTGTCACTTAGTACCATTTAGCAATACAAGGAGGGAGGGAGGGGGCCCAGATTAAACCAATACACCATTGCTGCTGAGAATGGAGACAATGTTTCAGTCACCTATAATTAGGAGGTCACTATCTCCCGACAGGCAGGTCAACATTAATCATGATATAAAATATGAAAAACAAAATGCCCTAAATTCCCTACCAAAAAAAAAAAGTTGTCCAAGGTAAGATTACTTATATGATTTTACATGCATTAATAACTTTTTTTTTTATAAAAAATGCTTTTGTTTAATCTATCATTGAAAACATAAGTGTATTTTGTCTTTCTTATAAAATTTATAATTAAATGAATAAAATATATAAAATTGACGTACATTATTCAAACAAATTTAATTTTCAACAATTTTATTTTAATATCCATGATTTTTATAAGAGATACCTATAGTAAAAAACAGGAGGAGTAATAAGAGTGTGTTATTAGTTAACAATCTCCCAAAGACAGTGTTAAAGAATTAAACATTGTGTGTTGAAAGAAATAACTTCATGTAACCAAAAAAAAAAAAAAAAACTTCTTTTAAAGAAAAAGAAATAACTTTTAAAAGTGCAAGAAATTGAATAACCGTTTTTTTATTAGTATTGTTAACTTATACTTTTTTTTTGGTCAAGTTGTTAACTTATACTTTAAATGTGCATGTTAAGGAATCCAAAAATTAAAAAATTTATTAATAAAAGAAACTCGTTTATCATTAAATCGTATTTTTTTTAAGATAGGCAACTCAAATCTTGTTCCAATGAAATTATGACAGGCCTAATTTTTTTAGCTATGCTATGCGGTACGAACCGCCAACTAACGAAATTTGACGACTGTTGTATACACTTATCATACAAGGGTGATGTGAGAAAATAGGAGATGAATGGAGGACAAAAATGTAATAGCAACTTAAAATCAGTACATTTCGTCGGTTTCGTTGATGCTCCTTTCGTAACTTTCAGAATTTCCTAATTTCGCTATTTTCCTTATAAGAAAAATAGTCTCATTTTGATTCAATCATCATTTTGTAGTTATAAGCAACATTGTTTTCTAGTAAGTTAAATTAAATTATCTAAATTGGCATCGGTGAGTCAATAACCTTGAGAGTGGTGGACTCCAAGATCTCAAGTCAACACCATCAGACCAACATAAATGGAACTTAGTAAGCAAGACTTGCGGGTTGGAAATAGGTCAGGCCAGCCTACGGTCTATCTTGTTTATTAAAAAAAGTTAGGCTTAGGCTTTTGAAAAAGTTTATTTAAGTAAATAGGTCAGGCTTAGGCTATCAAAAAGCCTACGAAGGCCGACTTGTTTATGCATATTATTAAAACTTATTTTTTATTTATATTACAATATAATTTATATTAAACATAAAAATCAAGAAACAATTCAAATAATGAACTTTTTAAATAGGTTTTAAGGCCTTATAGTGAAATATGTTTGTAAGGCTTATAGTGATAGACAAATTTTACAATGAAATAAGCTTTAAGGCCAATTTAACCTATTTAAAAGTAGATAAAATGGATTATTTAATGACTTCAATATGAAGTAGATCTATAAATAGGCTTTTAGGCCAGGTCATACCAAAAAAATAGACTTATGAAAGGCCATAGGTCATGGTCAGGAGTAGATAAAATAGACTATTTAATGACTTCAATATGAGGTAGGTCTATAAATAGGCTTTCAGGCCAAAAAAATAGGCCTATGAAAAGTCGTAGGTCATACTCAAGCTTGCAAAAAAATTCGTAGGCCAGACTCAGGTCTATCAAAGTCTGGCCTGACCTGGCATATTCTCACCCCTAACTAACATCTATTTCAGAACTATTGATGTTTAAGTTTAATAAACACAAGTAGACTAGTGCATTTCATTTGCTAAACTATGAGCAACTATATCAATTTGCGTTAACAAGAAAAATAAAGTAAGATTATATTTTTGGTTGGATAACCGCCTTAAAATTTGTAACCACAAAGCATCGTCTATAAGTGTGTGTTCGTTATGCGATGACATAAATTGATTTTAAATGAATTAATTTTGTAAAATTGATTTTTGATAAAACTAAGTTGAATGTATAATGATTTATGTTAGAATGTATTGATGTAAAAGTGGACTTAACAATAAATTTAACGATAAAACCAATTGCAGAAGTCAAAAGCTACAAATTCTAACGTCAAGTATAATCATTTATATAAGTAAAATAAGTTCTCCTTTTTTAGGTAAAGTAGCTTAATGGTTAGAAATTCACCCTTTAAGATGAAAATGGTGAAAAAGAGAATCCGAGATTCAAGTCTTGGCTCCCTACCAACAAATTCAAATATGATAAAATCAGTCTTACAATCTCTTGAATCAAATTAAAGATACACTATGCTAAGGATTTCGATAATCGCCTTAAACTTTGTATCCACAAGAACTCCTTGTTATTTCTATTTTATCATGCATTTATCCTAGCTTCTATTTATTTAGGGCATTTTCCATGTTTCTCTTATTAATTTATTTCTTGATATACTATGTTTTTTTTAATAATAAATTTATTATTAGTATTTATGATGAGGGTGGAGATCGAACGCGTGACCTGCATAATCTCCTTATCATTCCACTTGTTAACTCTCCCGCCCTCAGCCACCAAGTCATCGTTATTACACTTGATATACCATTCATTGATCTACTCTACCAGAATTAGATATTTTTTTTATGAGGAATCCACCCCAAACTTCATCCCTAGTCAAGCCACCTATCCTTCTCTTCACCCACTATTGGTTCACTTAGCTACTCCTTCAAACTAAATATAGTAGACTTATCAAATGTTACATCCATTTCACTCGACAAGAGTTTGTCATCATCAACATGAATGCGAAAAGGAAAATTGAAAATATGTTGACCAAAGACATGCTAACCATCGATAGTTCTAGACTATGCCATCAAACATTTGGATTTGTATTAACCCATCACCTTTCACTCAAAACTATTATCATCGCCAATCTTCATGCAAAGATTCCATTCATCAAATGATGAGAAAAACCTCTTTATTATTCGACACCAGGTAGGGAGGCACATATGCCATAACACAAAATCTACATTAAAAAATTGTTAAAACTTAATTATCATCTCCCTCTTAGGCAGTATCATTTTACACGGCCATATGACTAGCAACTTTTACATAGACACACATGAATTATAAAATTTAAAAGGGAAATGCTATCAAGTTATGTGACTAAATTGTTTCTTTTAAAATTTAACATTTAAGTGTATTACCATAATTACATTTATTTGGGGTTGTATCTATGCAAGAGTTGCTCATATATGCGTCGTTATATTTGCCAGAACATCAACATTGATTAGACAATTTGACTTCTTCAATTGTCTTTTCCTTTTTATCTTTAGACAATGTTTCTATAGGTGCATATATTCCTTGCTATAAAACATTGCATTGGTTCGCAAAGCCTAACTCTACTAGCAATGCTGAAATTGTGTGAGTTTCAACGGGGTTTACCACTTTTCTACTGACTCAATAAAAACATTGCAATAAGCTTTCCTTTTGATAAAGCCTAGAAGGAATGACATTGGGACATGGGAACCACCCACAACATATTCACCCTCTTTCACCTTCAAACATGTAGCATTGTAAACATAACTATATCTTAATGTTATGTATCTTTCTTCACACCACTTATAGCACCCACACTTCATATTAAAGATGTGTCTAGCATCCGACCATATCTGATTAAGTAGTAGTGTACTAGTCATGATCGAGTGTTGGCTCGTAGGATCATACGATTCTACGTCTCACAACACCTCGACCATGCTTCAACTTTACTACAGTTCATTTTTGCTCTATTTCTTTCATTTTTTTGTTGCCATTTTTCCTATGTTTCCTGCTTTTTTGCCGTTTTTCCTCTATTTTTCTCTATTTTGTTGTTTGGTTCCTCTGTTTCCCCCCTATTTTCTCTATCTATTTCTCTCAACTCTACAAACAACCTACTGGTCCTACTTAGGAATCATGTTATGTTCCTCGTGTTTACATTCTTTCATCGATCGGCTGATCCTACGTAGGATCTCGATCCTGACTACATTGATCATAACTGTTGAGATGATCCCTTACATGCATCCATTTTGACATCTCCAAGATATACAAAAGTTGCTTGTAATACTCAACAAGATCAAAATATAACAAAATTTAGGAAAGTGTGCAGGATCAGTTATCAGACATCTCAGCATATAACATGTAGGAAACCACTAAACTTTTTATTGATCTCATTACGTGCTTTTTAAGGCTTTGGGCTGATATTAGTGTATCAAACAAGCACTAAAAGCCAATTTGAATTAAAGTAGGAACATGCATTCCTACCCGGAGTAAATAACAACTCAGTTTGCTAAATCACTCTCATACAAGAATTCTGCTCTTTAACAATTTTTTTGTCAGCTTCAATTTGTGTGACAGGCTAATATTTGGATAAACCCATAGGGTGTTCATACACCAACTATTTTAGGTTGTCTATATAAAATAGTGATTGTATGGGCAAACCAAAAAAACAAAAAATCATATTTAGTGATTGTATGTTCCATATAAAATCCAAGATTTCCAGATGCATCAGGAAATGATGATACGAGACCACTAACAGAGCCATACCCCTGCTGGTTATGTTAGTTCGTTAGCTAGTAACAAAATCATAAATAGCTAACTGTACCAAACAGAGAACAAAAAGGAGCACTTATAAGGATAGTAATCAATAATCAATTTCCTTCTTGTTAAGTAATCAATTTAATCCATTTGATTATATCCAACTCCAAGCCCCAAATCCACTGCTAAAATATTTCCTTTTAACTATTTGGGTCAAACCCCCATATACTTCATACCACAAGGATAGTAAACAAAAATAAATTACAGTAATAAATCAGATTGATGGATTGGATTATGAATCAACAAGTTTTCATTCTCTGTACTGATTCAACAAGTTTTCATTCTCTGTACTTTGAAGGAAAACACTCAACAAAGATCTACCTGCTAATTTGATCATGTTAGCATTGACGGTAAACCTCAAAACAGCTCACCTGCAAATCCAGAACTAAAAAGGAAAGAGGGGCAAATGAGTGCACTGCTACAGAAAAGCAAACAGCAATGTCACTCTTGACACATCCAAAACCTAGCAGGAAAACAATTTTAAAAATGTAACATTTTTTCCATTCTCGTTTTGGCACCAGGTAGTTTAAGACACTTTTATGTGCATGCAAAATGAGCAATGCCATATTAATCCAATTTAACCAAGAAAACATTGGAAGTTTACTGATTACCAACTGCAGCCATAAATTACACTTCTTGGGATCATCATTAGGTAGCCCAATATACCAGTCATGAGTACCATCCATAGCTGCGCAAAAAATCTGTCCATTTCTGCCAGGTTTTGCCATTTCCAACATTAACACAACATAGCAACCAAAAAGTCACATTCCAAATGTTCTGTTGTAGATATCTCCAGAGTTTGGCATCCGATATTTTGAATCATCAAATCCTGGGTAAAACTTGTTAAATCCAAGTCTTTCATTCCTCAAAAGTTCAGCCACACCCAAACCATTCCCACTCTGCACCTCATTCCACCCATTCCATTGGCCATTTGACAAGATTGCATTTGTAGACTGCTGCATAGACAGCTGAGGATAAGGGGCTAGGTTACTGACTTGAGACTGATCCAACCTTGAAGAAATACCATATGAATCACCAAGTTGAGAAAAAGTATTCCCAATTTCAGAAAATCTAAGGTTTTGCTGCTGTGCTAGAGATCTTTGCATTAGGAGTTGTAGTCTAGCTTCATTATCGAAATAATTCAACTGTGGCATGAAATTTGACCGCACGTCCAGTGATTGACTGTTCTGTGCACCTTGAAGTCTCCCCTTGCCAACTGCCAAAATAGCAGGATCCATAAATTCAATTTCGCCTGTGCCACCAATATTTCCAGCTGAGAGTGTCTGAGGTGAATTTCTCAAAAAGGAAGAATGATCAAGTAATGTATTACCTGTCAAAAGGATAACAACTATATCAGACCAACATAGAAAATAAATAAAAAACATGTGAAAGTCATAAAAGAAAATACAACTAACCAGATAGGGAGTCAAAAATCTGGTCTGATCTCTCATGTGAAGAAAAACCAGGAGGTGGAAGCCTGCTTGGAATTGAAAATCCTGGTGGAGCTGAAACTTGTAATCTTGAATTAGCTGTCAAACATGGCAAATTCAAGGTCATCAGATGAGCTGAGATAGCTGGAAATGAAATAACATGCAGGCCAACACATAAATTACAGGGAAGGCAAACATGCCCGAAGAAAGCAGTTTAATCATAGTTAAAATCTTCAAAATAACCAATCAAGCAACCGCTTTAGAAGTTGCAGTTGTAATGCTAATTTGACACATTAACATAAAAATTCTTCAACATACACATTGTAGAGATTTTTTACAGAAGCGCATTCAGTTTATAAACTCACTTCCAATGAAAACCTTTTACAAGCTGTTACTTGGTTCGTACAAAGCCCTATGATGGCTTTTTAATTATAGAAAGGGTTGACAACAAGCCAGTCCACAGTCTGTTAACATTCTAATTTATACAACCACTAAGGGGGTCTTTGTTTCAGGTTTAAGAATGACATTCCGGGGAATACATGGCTAGGGAATGACTATACCCATGGTTGTCATAAGGTTGAGAAAAGACTGTTCATGGGTACAGAGGTTCCCGGGAATGAAGTAACTCCCCATAACTTCCCTTATTCCCATAGATTTATTCCCATGTGAGAAGGTGGGAATGTGCATTCCGATGGAATTTTATATAAATTTGAGAGAGAAAAATTGTAACTTCCAATTTTCCTAGGAATGTCAAATTATGTGCCAAACACTTTCTTTGAAAAATACCCAGGAATCAAATTTTCATATTTACATTCCTGAGTAGGTTATTCCAGGGAAAAATTTGTGTCAGTGAAACAAATGCCCCAAAGTTTATTTTCTGGTTGACTTTTTACTGCCTGACATTCAGTTCCATACAACATTCTAGGCCTTATAGTCTAGTAGGAAATTTCCCCAGAAGTAGAGGTGCTTTTTTTTATCACAAATCACACTCAAGGCATTGCTCCATTTCATCTACCCTACTTGGATTCTGATTGGTATATCCCTTTATCTCTCCATTGCTTTGTATGATGGAACCGAAGTACCTGAAATGAGACACTTTTGGTGTGGAAGTTCATCAGTTTTCACCTCTATATTAGAATCTGTCTGTCCTTTGCTAAACTTACATTCCAAATATTATGTTTAATTCTAACCTAGGAAAATTCAAAAACCATGTTTCTCCAAATATTGTCTCTTCATTGTTCTAGCTTTTCATTTATCCCGACTTAGTTCTACTAAAACTATCATCCGCAAAAATTCCTTCCTCTAGAACCAACATAAAAAATGTAGGAAGTTGACCCTAGTTGGGACACCACATCCTTGATTGCTTGAGGGTGCAGACCCTATCTTCTGGTAGGGCATTTTTTACACACAAAACCTACTGGAATCCATCTTCCGGTAGGTGTTCCCCTGAATTTTGAGTAACATGGGGGACCCGTAGAGGAATCATCTTTGAATGAACATAAGCAATCTAAACAGTTTTCTTCTTTAAAGACTAAATATAACCTTCCATAGACTTCTCTAGATACTCGTGTTTTTTCTACATCAATGAAACCCATGTGCAGGTTATCAAATCCTCTAATAGCTCTCCATTAATCTTTGTAGCATCTATTAGGTATATGGCTGCTTACAAAAAATAATGAACATGGTAAGCATGGCCGATCTCTGGTATTAAATCAACCTGATTTTCTGTTATATGTTTCTCATCTTAATCTCTTCTCAGTCTTGATCTCTAAAAACTTCTTCGTATGACTTATAAGTTTGATTCCTCTATAAACAATTCCAATACATTCAGCAACAGGATTTCAAAATTTGCAAAATACTCTATATTTTAAAAGCAACAGATGAATAAAATGTGAGAAAAAACAAAACCAAAATATGAATAAAAATTCTGAGGTCACAGAAATTTAATAAATAGATTTTACTCAACCTCATGGCAAGCACCACACAAAATCAATTACTGAAATGGCAAAATTTCAGCATAGGAACATAGATGATCAGATTTGCCACTGGCAATAGTATAAAAATATAGCTATTGTAGCAAGTTCAAGGAATCTAGTAATACTCACCAGAAAGCTTATTGGAAGAAGCAATGGAATGAACATTGCCTATACTTTCAGCTTCCTCAAAGTTACTGGTAGGAAAGCCATTTGCTATGCCCAATTTCTCCATATAAAAATCTTTTTCTGCCAGATTCTGATTGAGTATGTGACTCTTAGGCTGTTGCTGGCTGACAGTATAAGACGGATGCATATCAAAAGATTGAATTTTAGATTCTTCCTGCCTTGCAAAAGAGAACCTTGACTGATTGTTACTTTGAACATTCCTAGAACTAGATGTTTTTAAAGGACAAGGCTGGCTATCAGTATTGTCACCCAATAACTTCACTATATTATGCGGTGATGTTAAGGAGTCATCCCAGGGATCAAAATCAAGGGACAGAATATTTGAGATTATGCTACTTTCGCCCTTATCAATTGCAGCATCACACCCAGCATCAACAGCATCACCAACTAACCTTCCAATGCTTTGCCTGTTTCTTTCATCACGAAGTAAACCATTAGAGCTGCCACTGATCAATTTCTCAGGATAGCCATTACATAACATGCTAGACGAATGTAAAATAGATTCATCCCGAACTCTATCATTGGAAGATAGAGAGCCATCATTTCCAGCAGTACAAGGTTCACCATACTGCATTAGACAAGGGCTAGAGAGTTTTGATATATTAAGGAAATTTGTTGCCTTAGGCAAATAAGAAAGACAAACTTCTGGATCCTTGAGTCTTTGATGATCAAAAGATGTTACATCATCTTCGATATCAGCTGCATCCGATACTACTTGAGATTGTGAAACCAATATCCCTCCACACTGTTCCTTTGGACTAAAAATGCCATTAACTGATGTGGAAGTTTTACCGGCTGTATTGGTTGTTATCAGGTCTTTATATTTGTCAACATCATAATGTGATCCTTCTTGAATTTGAGGAAATTTAGTCAAGACATGTTCAGTAGGCAGGCTACTAGGTTTAGTTATACGGCAGTGTTCATTTGAGGTATTTCTATCAATGTTAATTGAGGAGAACTCACTGGACAAATTCCGTATCACTTCATTGGTAGCAGACACTGCTTCCTCAGGACCGGTGCTAAAAGAATGTCCAGTAATGATAGTAGCATTTAATGTGTTTGCTATAGTACAATTGCCTCTGTCACTATCTCGTGACAATGGCCGAGAAGACAACTCGTTTTTTAAATTGACAGGCACAGGAGAAACATCACAAGCTGAAGTTTTTTCACTTGCACTAGCCAGACTGTCCATGCTAATATACTGTTTAACAGATTTCGGCATTTCACTTTTCACCCTTGGTATTGTATTACGACTCTCATCATTCAATAGTGGCCTCCTTGAACCATCACATTGTGCTGCAGTAGCCTGAATCGTCCCCGTAACAGCAGTAGAAAAGGCAAGTGTGCTGCTGACTGTATCAGGTTTAGGCTTGGACAGGACAGAGGGATGCATGCTGTTGACTGTATCAGGTTTTGGCTTGGACAGCACAGAGGGATGTGATAAACCTCCAACAGGGGGCTGACAACTTGTAGCCTGTGTGCCCCTAACACACATAAACATTGGAACCATAACTTTGTCAGATAAGTTCAACATTGAAGGGCAAATACAAAATTATCATGATACATACCAAGCAGCACTGGTGGGAAGAGATACATGTCTCCCATTAATTCCATTTGGAGGTGAACTTCTTACTGCGCAGACAGAGTTCTGATCCATCATTAAAATGAAACACGTCAGTTTCTTTGTATTCAGCAGACAAAAGCAACAATACATTTCGCTAGCAGCATAACAATTATAATCAAAATTCAAATAAGAGCTCAATCAAGACAAGACCAACGCTAAAGCCGAAAATAGAGGGACTATATAGGGACGTGAAAAAGGGGCTTACAGTTGGTGCAGTTTTAACAATGGCCTTTTCTGTAGAATTATTGGTCCAATCATCTAGTGGAGGAGGTAATACATTCCCTGACCGCCGTTGCATACTGTTTGTGACACCGGTGATCTGTTGAACTCGACTTCTTCAAAATAACAAGGAAATTAGTGCATATTTATTTGGCACTACTTCAGTTCAAGCAATTAAAATGTGCAAATGGGAAAAACATAATCTGAAGCCTAAATCAGAACATGTTTTCATCACAATGCAAGTAAAGCAATCTTCTTCATCTTATATAGTTAAACAGATCATGTCAACTGATACCAAATACCTATTTGCAAGAAGAATTTATATAATTAAATCATAATAAGTCATGTACCAAAATTATAAGAACATTGCCTAGTGTAAGCGGAAATAAATAAGAGCATTACCTGGTGTAAGCGGAAATTATTTCATCTTTTGTAAAGCTATCTTCTTGAGAGCCAACCTCGTGCAAATATAGACAATCAGGGTTGATGCAAGGCTGGTCACAAAGATTACTACTCAGTTAAAAGTGTAATCAATTAAGGCACAATTTAAAAATCTTGAAAGACCTACTAATTTTCATACCGCATTTCGAAGCCATGCATGACAATATTTTGTCGTTCCAAAACATGCCCTGAAACATACAACCCAAAAACAAATAAAAAAAATTAATAAGCAAGACCAATGACATGGTAAGACGTGTCGATAAAAGCAGATATTTGTACCTTAAAGGTCTGCCCTCCAAAACAAATCCGTGTACATTTTGAATACACCGAATTGATTCCTCTTCGCTTGAATAAGTAATATATCTGAGACAAAACCTTTGATTAGAGACTGAAGCATTGATATTAATATTAAATAAATTACACAATGGTAGTCAAGCAAGCTACTATAGCACTGCAGCAAGGAGTCAGATCAAGAAAGGGGAAGATCCCTCCACCTTAGCAGTTTCTTTGATCTCGTGCTATACTGCTATGTAAAGAAATGACATTTTTCCTTCTCTTTTAACCAAGTTACAAAAATGTGTTTGAAGTATATTTGCTGGTCATAAGCTCTGTTCCTTCCCGGAACGAAACTATATATAGACTCCTAACTATCTAATTTACCACAATGGCAACAAAAGGAAACAGTAAAAGAAGTCTGTCTACAGTAGCAAACCTATATAGCCAACTAACAGAAAACAATAATGACTATAAAATGAAACAGATATGCCACAAACATGAAGAATGTGCTTACACACTGCAAGTTTCATTAGGAAACTGTTGAATGACACCAGCTGCCGTGCGTGACATTGACACTTTTAAGACCTTCCCATACTGACCAAAATACTCTCGCTTCTGGAGAAGCTGCAAAAATGCTGATGTGATTAAAGACTCTTTAAGGACAACAGACCGAAAACTCCAAGGAGAAAACGAGGTAAAACTGAAATAATTAAAGAGTGGAAGAGGTAAAAAGTTTACATCTTCATCTGCCAGATCCAGAGGCAATCCAACTATGTAAACAAGGTTTCGCTGAATCACTCGAACACTACTGAGCTGCTTCCGTCCATCAGAAGATTTAGACTTGGCTTTCTGATTCTTCACCTTTTTCTCCAAATTCATTTCATTCAGCAGTCTACAACATATATAGATATTGACACACATTAAGAGAAATACAATATGAATAAGTCTACTTTGGCCCTTGTATAAATAACTTCAGAATAAAAAGATCAACAACTTGTATTTTCTTTCATAAAACTTCAAACATAAAAGCTTTAGCAATTTTAAACATTTCCAGGACTACATAAATATACTGTTAACAAAATGACCTTTCACATTTTGCCGCTGTCCCAACAATTTTTTCCTTGTCATAAGGAGAACGACATGCAGGGCATCGCCCATCCGTATCATCCTTCTCAGCCATGTCCATTATGTGGTGCCAACACCATACACAGATCTGCAATCAAGTAGACATTGAAACTAACGTTCATCATATTGAACCTCTATTAAATTTCACTTAATCAGGAGAAAAAACATAAACAACAGCGCCTACATGACTACATCTCAAGCACAACTAAATGTCCAAAAGATGAAGTAACACTTCACTTTAACCACCATTTCTATTTTTTAAGGTAATGTAATAGACCAAAGAACAAGAGACATTGAATATTAACCATATAAAAAGACTCGGTTTCCTTATACAACAAATTATACAAAAACCACTAAATAATTAGCTACTCCACATATAACCTATGAAGCACCGACACGACAATGACATTGACATATCAACACCAATTTGAGAAAATTGCATAATTCAACGTAATTACATATGTCACCGTACACGCCTTCGATCAGAAGTGTCGGTGCTTCAGAGCATATAACAAGTGACAATGAATAATAACCATATAAAAAAACACAGTTTTCTTCTATAACGAATTATACAAAAACATCCAAATAATTGCATTGACAGAATCAAACCTCATAACCACATCTGCAAGGTTTCAACTGCTGATCCGTCAAATCCATCTCTTCGGCACAGAGAGGACAAGTCCTTTCTCCTTCATCACTCATGATTTCCCTCAACAAAAACTGAGCACAACACAAAACACACATTTCAATAATAAATATTTACTCTAACCAATCATAAACAACATGCATCACAGTCTTAACCCTAAATCGTCTAATAGACGAAAAATCACAAATACAGTTATTAACTCTATAAACTACTTTGCCCCAAAAATCAACCAGTAGATGAAGCAAGCTCATAATAAAGTTCAAAATCACTTTAAATTATATAGCATTCACTTCAATGATACTGATTCTGTTACCAATATCAGATTAATAAGTAACACATTATGGAAAAATAGGTCAATTTCGATTTAACAAAAAATTCAAAAATAAATTAAAATACGACGAAGCTAACAACTAAAATGCAATCAGAACCAAAAAAAAATTGAAAATATTAAATCAAATCAAAAAAATTATCAATCAAAGAAAAAAATCAAAACCGATTCCGCAACAATAACAGAACAGAAATCTCAATTGATTAAAACGAAAAGCAGAAAAATAATCGATTATGTGAATAGCATGCATATATTTGGAATCAAATTAGGGATCGAAGAGAAATTAGGGTTAGAGATTAAGAGTTGAAGACTAACAGTGGTGAGATCGAGAAGAAGATGAAGCTGTGAGGAGGAGATTGTTTGAGAGAGAAAGCGCACGATAACACGAATGTTAGAGAGAGAAAGAGAGAGCGATATGTTTAGAGAGAGAAAGCGCACCACAGGGTGTCTTTTTAAAAGAGAGAGAGAAGAAGGTGCTGTTTGGATTATGATATGAATTATTATGATGGTGTTTTCGGGTTTTGGATCCTTTTTTTCTCCCTCGCTTTTTTATGTAGTTAAGGGGGTTTGGTAAAAAGGCTTCGATGTTTGGTTAATTACGGAGATGCCATTTGTTATGGATTCGTTTTGTTTTGTTGAATGACTTAACTGGCTCTGGCTGGTGTTTGGGTTCTCTACATTACACGTAGGCATTGTTGTGATGTATGTGGTGGTTTAGATGTTTGACAGGTGGATTTGTTATTCGATCCTACGAACGCGATTTTGTTTGCTTGTCTGTACTAAACGAATTTGAATTAATTATTCCTTTATCATGAAAAATAAAAAAGTCAAATGTATTTTATATAGAATTTGAACCAAATAAGTTTGACCTTTGCAATTTTTTCTAATTTTTTTATACTTTATGTTATATGAAGTATTATTTTTTATTTTTTTTGTGTGCATATTTTTTTATCATTTTTTTAATTATATTGTATTATTTAAATATTGGTGAAAATATTTTACTCGCTCCGCCCCATATGAGATGATCTGGTTGGTTCGGACACACAATGCATATTTTTTATCTTTAATAACTTTAATTATCTATTTGACAAAATTATGAAAATTTAATTTTTTGAAAAACATTAATCGAGACGAATCCAACAGCATCTTATATGATATTATTTATTTATTTTTATATATTAGGAAAAAAATATGGTCAAAGTGTATCAGATCAAAAGAATAAATTGTCAAACAGATCATCTAATAAGGGACGGAGGGAGTATGAACGGTCAAAAAAGTGTTGTGTTCTCGATGCAACAATGTTACTTTCTAGCACAAACACCCAATTATATGTAGAAACAATCACGTAGATATTTATAAAAAAATAATTAGATTAAATTATAAATCGCATACATGCAAATTTAATACTTGTTTATTTTAATATTGTTATGTTAACAGAATTGAAAATTTGTCTACACTTTTTAGTGAGATTTAACATCAAACGAGAAAAAAACATTTACAAGTCTTTGATGGTCTTTGATATGATTAATTAAGAATGACATCTATATTATTACTAGCATGGACACCCGTGCCAAGCACGGGCTAGAATTCCGTCAAACTTAAGGGAGATAATATTGCGATGTAGCAAAAGTCTGTTAAAGTTCAACATTAGATGAAAGAGTGCAGGTAGAACATCAAAAGAGTGAAAAACTCATACTTAAGCCTTAAAGTTTTTGATGAAATTGTAGTTTTTGATCCACATTATTGTTGGCTCCTCCAGAAAGTCCAACAGTGGTATGATATCCCGGTTCAACGTTGTAGGGGAGCGGGAGTGTTCTAGGTGGTGGATCACGAACACGGAGAGTCTGACACTTAATGGAGAGATGTTAATGTATTAAGTGTAAGTTAAAATTTTACATTGTATGTAAGAGTAGATGTGAAC
>Ga0228711_1003613_pt1 | contig 24051 bp, 19 predicted proteins | sample MedpolnodulmetaG_2_FD_177996 | JGI IMG/M metagenome (GOLD analysis project Ga0228711, IMG submission 177996) | Root nodule microbial communities from Medicago polymorpha collected in Santa Monica, California, United States - brown nodules | ecosystem: Host-associated > Plants > Roots > Nodule...
CGTTTTATTTAATATTATTTCCTTTTTAGAATTATTTTACTTCAATTGCAAGTTATTATATTTCAGGAACAAATATTCTAAAGATTAAGTCTTGGAGCAAAAGAAAGGGGTTTGGAGCTGATTCGGGATGAAAATACGAAGGTTTGGTACAAAAATATGACGTCCCCCAAGTCAGAAGCTTGGCACGGCCCGTGCCACCAGCCACACGGCCGTGCCACCTCCCATAACTCCTTTTGCTGCTTTTCTGCTTCCCGGACAAGCTACCTATTAGTTTACTTCTGACCTAAAAGCCCGTGGTTTCTTGTGGAATATTCTATTGTTATATTTCTTAGGGCTTAAGTCATTGTAGACTATAAATAGAGTAGCTAGCTATCACAACAAATCATCTTTTGTTCTTGGAAATAATAAGTGACAATTGTTTCTTTGAATAAAATTTCACCTTTATTTTATGTTCTTCTTCTTCTTCTTCTCTTCTATGCCTACAAGGGACGTTAGTGAGTAAACTCTTCTTGTCTTGGGATTGTTGGATAAGTCTAATGACATAATCCTAATCAAACCAAGCCATAAACCCTAATTTTATATAAATATACTTTCTAATCTAATTCACCGTTTTTATAATGAATTAACAAATACCAAACTCATAAAGCGACAACAGAGGGTTAATATTTGTTAATTCATCATCTCAAATATCAATTCGTAAAGCGACAGCGGAGCTTTGATATTGGAACAAGTGAAATTAGACAAGGGTTGCGAAACATGAGAATAGTCTAGCAAACCTTGAGACATATAAAGTTTTGTTCTTCAAGGATTCTAATAGCAATCAACCATGAGAATAGGCGTGGTTGCTAGAGGAATACACTCACTGCACTTCGAAAGAAACTTTGATATGCTTAAGAGAAACTTGTCTTTAGAAAGTAGGTCGAATATAAAATTTAGGTTTAGGGTTTGTTTTGTGAAGGATTTGTCATCTAGATGAACCAATAATCCCAATGCGCTTTTATTTTTATTATTTTCTTTTAATTAAAAATCCAAACTTTTTAACCTTTGAAACTTTCATCTAATCATTATTAAAAGCTAATTAAATTAAACAACTCTCTGTTAGAACGATATTCTATTTTTACTACTTCGGTAGAACCGTACACTTACGGTTTTACTCATCAATTGTCCTCAATCATATCCCAGTAAGATTTGATCTAAACTTCCATTGAAAAACTAAAGAATATATATTCCAAAAAAAATTCTAAACTTATAGTGTGTGACAGTAATCATGACATAATATTTTTCAGCTATAGCTTAGAGAAATTCAAATTATAGACCTATAGAGTAAAATAGACATAGATATTCTCTATAATACATACTCTTTTATTAAGTAAAATTCACATAGATATCACATCTTAGAAATGAATCTCATATAAAGTGGTAAGCTCTACAAGAGTTTAACCCAATAAAAAAAAACGAGTGCTAAAAAGACCGTTAGAAAGAGTGTGTTTCTAAAAAATTTCTAATTAATATAACTCCCATGAGTGGTAGATAATGCCACCATATGTTCTTGATTCATCTTCCAATTAATAGTCTCATGTCAAATAATATAAACACAAAATCCGATAAAAATTTCATAACATTTACATTGCTCTTATAGTTAGGGATGTCAATAGGTACCCATGGGTACAAATAGTATGATACCTGTCCCCCGCCCCGTTTGATAAATATGATACCCATGCCCGCCCCTTCCCCTCGTGGGTACCCACTATACGGGTACCTGATGAGTAAAACCGCAAGTGAACGGTTCTACCGAAGTAGTAAAAAGAGAGTATCGTTCCAACAGGGAGTTGTTCAACTTAATTAACTTTTAGAAGATGATTAGAAGAAAGTTTAGTTGTAAAGATTGGATTTTTAAGGTTTTAAAAGAATAATAATAATAAAAAGCGCCTTGGAATTATTGGTTCATCATAATAACAAACCCTTCACAAACAAGCCCTAAACCTAAACTTTATATTCGACCTATTTTCTAAAGACAAGTTTCTCTTAAGCGTATCAAAGCTTCTTTCGAAGTCAGTGAGTGTGTTCCTCTAACAACCACGCCTATTCTCATGGTTGATTGCTATTAGAATCCTTGAAGAATGAAACTTTATATGTCTCAAGGTATGCTAGACTATTCTCATGTTTTGCAACCCTTGTCTAATTTCACTTGTTCCAATATCAAAGCTCCACTGTCGCATTATGAATTGATATTTGTGATTATGAATTAACAAATACCAACCCTCCGCTGTCGCATTATGAGTTTGGTATTTGTTAATTCATTATAAAAACAGTGAAATTAGATTGGAAAGTAGATTTATATAAAATTAGGGTTTATGGCTTGGTTTGATTAGGACTATGTCATTAGACTTATCCAACAATCCCAAGACAAGAAGAGTCTACTCACTCATGTTCATCGTAGATATAGAAGAGAAGAAGAAGAACATAAAGTAAATAACAAGAAAATAAAGGAAGAACTTTTATTAAGAAAGGCAATTGTCACTATTGAATTCCAAGAACAAAAGATGAATTGTTGTGATAGCTAGCTACTTTATTTATAGTTTACAATGACTTAAGCCCTAAGAAATACATCACTAGAATGTTCCACAAGAAACCATGGGCTTTTAGGTCAGAAATAAACTAATAGGTAGCTTGTCCGGAAAGTAAAAAGCAACAAAAGAGACTTATGGGGGTTGGCACGGGCCGTGCCAAGCTTCTGACTTGGGGAAATATATTTTTGTCTTCAATCTTCGTATTTTCAGCCTGAATCAGCTTCAAATCCTCTTTCTTTTGCTCCAAGACTCAATCTTTCAATTATTTGATCCTGAAATATAATAACTTGCAATTGAAGTAAAATAGTTCTAAAAAGGAGATAATATTAAATAAAATAAACTTAAATCTAAATAAAACTGACTCAAATATTATATTAAAAACACTAATTATTGACTCATCAGTACCCATAGGTATTGAGGTACTCATGAATTTTTTAATTAATTAATTTTTTTTGAAAGAAGAATTTTTTATTTTATTTACTTTTTTGGTACAAATAATAACTTTTTTTTAATTACCAAAACACTTCAACTTTTAAACATCCATACATAATCCATTCAAAATTTCATTAATCATACATAATCCATAGAAAAATCATGATTCTTACATAATGCATAGGATATGTTTTATGATGTTAATAAAGTAAAAACAGTGAACTTAATAAGATGAATCTAAAAAATTAAAAATAAAAATAAGTTATTAATGAGGAATCTTAGGTGGACGGTAAAATTTCCTTCAATAAGGTAACAACTTTAAGTAATAGGACATGATATATAAAGATATTTTAGTAATTTACTTAATTTATTATCAGGTATGGATACAATCAAATCCGTGTCCGTACCCATATAATAATGGGTAGTCAAATACCCGTTTATTATACCCATGGATACCCGTTTAGCTACCCGCCTCGTGCCCGTGATGGATTTTACCCATGAGTACCCGTGGGCATGGGTATTTTTGCCACCCCTACTTATAGTCCACATCCACATCCCCCTCGAACAAAAGCAATTTACTCCACTTGAGTTGTAGATATGACACCATACAAAAAGAATAATTTTTTCTTTTTTACCAAAGGTATGAATCGATGAGTTCAAATTCTACTCCTCTATATTGTATTTGGAGAGATTTAGATATTATAAATAAGCTTTTATATTATTCCTACAAAGGTATTTCCTGAGAAAAAATTATTTTATTATGTTTATTGAATAATTAATATATCTAATTTTTATTGTATATCAGATATTTAATTATTTGTAAAAAAAAATTATACAGGAGACCGGAGGGAATAATTTAGTTGGTGGAACAAGGGATATTGAAGGATACCATAATAATAACTATACTAAATTTACTTACAAATTTCCTATAAAATATTAGCTTTTACATATGAAGACAAATAAATAAAACAAATAAATAAATTATGCATAAAACACATATATACCTTTATTGTAGGCCATAGCCTTTAAAAAATTTAAATGCGAAATAAGTGAGAAGTTGGTGGTTGTGGTAACTACCACAACTACGTAGCAACCAAACAAAGTAGTTGACACTTTAAAGACACAATAGGAAGTTAGAAAATGAGTAATTACCCAGATTGATCAAATTGACAGTTACACTTTCAAGACATACTAAAATAGTCAAAAAAGACATACTAAGATTGCCGTAAGAAAAAAATATATATTATACTAAAATAGTCCTTGAAATTGCAATATTTGAATCAAATTCGTCCCCTATTTAAAATTATGTGAATATTTTTTCCTTCAAAAAAGAAAAAATTATGTGAATATTTTTCAATTTTAGGGTCATTTTCCACGATCTTACATCTTCAATTACTAAGTTGGATATTTACTTCAAAAAAAAAAGTTGGACATTTACTAGTTTGAAAATTACAAAAATTTACGACTATTTTTTGAACCACATGTGTGAAAGATTCACCGATACATAATTAATATTTGTCAGAGAATCAACCTGCCTACTTTATATAGAATTCTCCATACCAACCACATTTTTTCATCTACAATGATTGGACTCGGAACCTTGTTTAAGGAATCCGAATCAAGTTTCCGTCGGACCAACTTTCGTTGCACTCCTATTAAATTTATTTAAGTTTTTTTTTTAAATTTTAATTAAGCCTATATATACATCTGTACCAATTAGCCGTTTTACAATGAAGCAATAGAGTTGCACTCTCCGATGTTTCAAAATCAATCTATATATTCTAATTGCATCTCATAAATACATATCTAATTAAACTTCATTGAAAATTGAAATATAGCTATTTCTTTTAGCATAGTTTAAGTTTCTAACTTAAAAAAGATGAAGTTTGGGAAAGAATTTGTGTCACAAATTGTACCAGAATGGCAAGAAGTATACATGAATTACAACTCTCTCAAGTCTATTCTAAAAGACATGTTAAAGTTTAAAGAGGAAAATGAATCAAAAGCACCAGTGGCATCAACACCAAAAGGATCATTGAAGAGAAGGCTAACTCTCTATAGAGCTTTTAGTGGTCTTAATTGCAAACAAAGAGGAAGTTCAAGTACGAATGAGGACGAAGTAATACTTGTTGGTTCACAAGGAGGTGAAGATTCAAAAGTGTTGTATCAAACCAAGTTTTTAAACCCTTATGAAGATGGAGCAGAAAGAGATCTTGTCTTTTTCAGGAAACTTGATTTTGAGTTTAATAAGGTTAATGAATTTTATAAGAAGATGATGAGGGAAGTTGTTGAGGAAGCCGAGGAGTTAAGCAAGCAAATTAATTTTCTTATTGCTCTTAGAATAAAGGTGGATAAGGTTAGGTTTGCAAATCTTGATAGCAATGAAAACTCTTCTTCAACTTCCGTTATGCATCATGTAAATGATGCCAAACATGGTACGTCATTTGTTATGTTCCTTGCTTTTTAATCTATGAAAATAGCATGCATCATAAAAATTCTATGCAATTCATGATGTTATTTGGATGCCAATTGCGGTTTGCACAAATGGTTGGACCAAATTCTGCTCACACCTATTGTGATTTTGGAAAGTTCCGGAAGGATCTATGTAGTACCAACAATTAAGTGTTTGAGACGCATATATGTGCGACACCGATAGATGTAGTTATGTTTAATTACGTCGATTTTCTTAAATTATAACCGATCTCGGTGTGTTAGTGTATTATCTGGTGTTAATACTTTATAGATAAGTATATTCTTTTGTTCTATACAATAAGCATGCATCATTAATTTTTTACGCAATTCCTGATGTTAATGAGAAATTAATCATATTATTTGATGCTTTTTGAGGAGGAGTTGAAATCTAAGATGTCTATAATTATTTTTGAAGGTCACTCAACTCTACACATGGATGTGATTCATGAAGTTGAGATGAGACAAAGTCATTCAAACGATGAAGATATAAATCATGCGGCACAAACTAATTCCAAGACTTCCATACTGGGTTTTAAACCAGCTCCTTTAGAGATTCTTGATCCTGTGAAGATCAATGTGATCACACCAGAAACTCCTGTATCAACCATAAAAGGGATTCTTGTAAGTTCAAAATCTGACATTGAATTTAACAAGAAAGAGCTTAGGAAAGCAGATGAGCAACTTAGCGCAGCCCTAAAAGAGTTTTATCATAAGCTAAGGCTTCTAAAAAGATACAGGTGACATAGCTTCTTCATTCATTTTTTAACTTAGGAATTGTTCACTTGAGCATATCTACGCGGATAAACACATGTCTTAGCTTATTTCCATAAGCTTTTACAAATAGCTTATGAAAACAACTTGTAGCTTATGTTAAGAGTCTCGCATCGAACAGGAGATGGTCTGATGATGTGTTTATAAGTGGGGGCAATCCTCACCTCACAAGCCGATTTTGTGGGGCTGTGTTAGGCCCAACCACAATTTCTAAGATGGTATCAGAGCCTCTTCAAGATCTATTGGGTCACCTGCTATCAGGTTTCCGCTATCGCGCCACCCACCATTTATGTCCATGAACCAAGCCCAATAGTGTTGGTCGTGAGGGTGTGTGTTACGAGTTCAACATCGAATAGGAGATATTTTGACAATGTGTTTATAAGTGGGGTCAATCATCACCTCACAAGTCGGTTTTGTGGGGTTGTCTTAGGTCCAACCACGATTTCTAAGAGCTTATATGAAGAAATTTTTTTGACACATAAACACTTGTTTGTACAAACAACTTAATTAAGTGTTTATAGAATAAGCACGTATCACATAATATAAGTGTTTATCTAAACAAGACATTTCAAACAGACGTTTTTGTTTGGACAAACAACTTAATTAAGTGTTTATAGCATAAGCATGTATCACATAATATAAGTGTTTATCCAAACAAGACATTTCGAACAGACTCAAATAATTATGATATAATCACATAAGTAAGTTGTTTATCCGAACAAACAAACACCTAGTTTAACTCTCAGTTTTCAAAATGTTTGAGAAGCTTTGTCATAATGTCAGCCAGTTGATTATGTGAGTTGCAGTACTTCAGTTCCATGATTCCTTCGTTGGTCAAATCCCTCAAGAAATGAAATCTCACATCAATTTTCTTGCACCTTCCATGCATGACAGGATTATTAGACAGTTTGATTGATGAGTTGTTGTCACAATTTATCACAATTGCTTCCTTTTGATCTTCACATAGATGGTTTAAAATCTTTCGCAGCCAGACTCCTTGGCAAAAACATGAAGCTGCTGATACATATTCAACTTTAGTAGTAGAAAGAGTGACAATATAGGCTCCTTCTTAGATGACCATGATATTGCTCCATTTCCAATCATGTAAACATACTCTGAGGTGCTTTTCCTATCATCAATATCCCCAACATAATTAGAGTCTGACCAACCAATCAATCTCACATTTTCTCCCTTCTTATACATCACTCCTGAGCTCACAGTTCCTTTTAGATATCCAAGTATTCTGAGGTGCTTTTCCTATCATCAATGATGTACTGAATAAATCTAGGCTATTATGTTCTTCTTCTTCTTCAACTTCTCTTCCAGATACATAATCATCTAGGTAACCTAGTGGTATTCTTGTTCTAGGGGGAAGCTCAGACTCATCAGATGACTCAAGCTCCATCTCTACTTCATGATCAGAAGGATCATTTCCATAATCTGAAGAAGCATTCTCACTTATATCTTCAAGGTCAGGAATCTTAGGATCAACTTCATTCACTGGAACATCATTTGTGAACTCTATCACATCATCATCAATCAACACCTTACTTGTTTGTATGTTTTCTTCAGCATTCCAGTTCCATCCTTGTGATTCCTCAAATATAACATTCCTGCTAATCACAACTTTCTTGCTCTTAGGATCATATAGCTTGTAAGCTTTTGATTCATCACTTAAACATAACAAAATACACTCAATAATCTTATCATCTAACTTCTTTCTATGAGAATCTGGCACATGTGAATATGCAATTCATCCAAATATCCTAAAATGATGCACTGAAGGTTTCACACCACTCCCTGCTTCCTCTGGAGTCATATATTTCACAGACAATGTAGGGCTTTTATTCAAAATATGAGTGGCCCAAACAACTGTTTCTGGCCGGAAAACCTTTGGTACATTTCTAGCTGCAAGCATACTCCTCCCCATGTTCATAAAACTTCTATTCTTTCTTTCTGAAACACCATTTTGCTAAGGTGTGTAAGCTGCAGTAAGTTGCCTTCTGATCCCATTTGATCTACAAAATCCATTGAACTCTGTAAAAGTATGTTCACCAGCTCTATCCGATCTTAAGAACTTGATCAAGCAACTAGATTCTTTCTCAACTAAACTCTTTGTAAAACTTGAATACCTCAAATGCTCTTGATTTCTCTTTTAGAATATATATCTATGTTTTTCTACTGAAATCATCAGTAAATGTCATGAAGTATCTGCTACCAGAGGTGGAACTTGGTTTAATAGGGCCACATAGATCATAATGAACCAATTCAAGCTTCTCTGAAGTTCTCCATTGTTCTTTCTTTGGAATAGCTTCTCTATGTTGCTTCCCTAACAAGCAATCTTAGCATTTTGCCTCAGTTTCTTGCAGTTTTGGTAACTCTCTCACCATTTCTTCAAACCCTTCCAGCTACGATTTCCATATCTATAATGCCATACTTTAGCATCTTCACATTTTTCATTTTTCAAACATTCGGGAACAATAACTGGTGCAAAGATGATGAACATTCTATTGGTGCTCACCTGTATTGACATAATCATTCCCCTCTCACCATGATAAATTTTGCAAGTATCTTTCTTAAACACAATTGTTAAATTCTTTTGCTGAAGTTGTCTAATACTAAGTAAATTGTTTCTAAGTCCAGGCAAGTAATACACATTAGTTATGACCTGAATCATACCACCAATTAGTAACTTCAAGTTACCTCTTCCCATAACTGGTATCTTGAATCATCACCTAACTTTACTGATTCTCTAAAGTTATTATCAAAATCAAATAACCAATCATTTGTCCTTATCATATGATTTGAGTAACCCGAATCAAGAAGCAATTCGCCATCTTTTAATTCAGCATAATTTTCATTTTCTTCCCATAGGGGACATTCATTCTTCTAGTGTCCCAGCTTGTGACACTTATAACACTCAATAGAATCTTTGTTGATTCTTCCTCTAGCACCTCAACGCCCTATTCCTCTCCCATATCCCATAGATCCTCTTCCACCATTAGAAACCTTAAAAGCTTGCTCAGTATCAATTTCCTAATTCTGAAATTTCATGCGTTGTTCTTGAACTAGTAAGCTACTCTGAAGTTCATCAATGGAGAGTGCATTCATATCATTAGATTCTTCAACAGAGCACACCACATAATTGAACTTACTTGTTAAAGATCTCAGAATCTTCTCAACAACCAGTGTTTGATCCATCTTTTTACCATGTGTTGTCATCTTATTAGCAATAGAAAGCTTTCTTGTGAAGTATTCATCAATAGGTTCACCTTCCTTCATAGCAAGAATCTCAAATTCTTTGCGTAAAACTTGCAATTAAGCACGTTTCGCTTTGGTAGAACCTTGATATTTCCTACGCATTGCATCCCAAATATCCTTGGCTGAATCTTTAACCAAGATTGTTTCCATGATTGTTCTATCAATGGATTAAAAGAGATAATTCTTCACTTTAAGATCACACAACTTACTATCCTTCATAGCTTTCTCTTGTTTTGGTGTTGGATTCTCAGGAGCATTGATGATACCAGTTTCAATCAAATCCCAAAACTCTTTAGAACGAAGCAGATTTTCCATAAGCATGGCCCAATGATCATAGAAGCCATCAAACTTAGGAATAGAAGGTTGTGCGAAATTTGCAGAATCCGCCATGGATGAATGCTTGGAGTTTGAGAGGAAAAAGGAGGAGGAATACGCATAACAAACTCTAACAAATTTTCCCGCCAAAAAAGTTGCGCTTTCTAATTTGTTGTACAAGCCCTCACACAGGCTCTAGATACCAATTGTAAGGACAAAATGGTTTTTTATTATTCAAATTAGTTACACAATGATTGGATACCTATTTATAGCAAACTGTCCAACACTAATGAGTTAGCTTGCTTTTCAAGCAACAAGTAAAACTAAACTCTAATACTTTCTAAGTATCCAAAACCCATATTCTCTAATACCTAACATAAAAAGCCTAATTTTTATGCTTGTTTGTAATGCAGCTTCTTAAACTTATTGGCATTCTCAAAAATCATGAAGAAGTATGATAAGGTGTCCTTTATGATTTGAATGATAATTCTTTGCTTGCAATTTTCTAAGTTTGGTTTTATCTAACTAATAAACCGTTACAGGTCACTTCAAGAAACGCATCAAAAGATTACTTAAAGATGGTGGACAGTTCCTATGTTGGAAGCTCAGACGAGGTTACCTTTTTGGTTGCAATTCTCTTACCTTTTATTCAATAGATTTGTTCCAAATATAAAATGCTGCATACTCCATCATGTATTGTAAAAGGTTAATAGGCTCTTGGAAAGGGTGGAACATGCCTTCATTAAGCACTTTGCAAATGGGAATCATAGAAAAGGAATGAACATATTGCGACCAACCACAAAGAGGGAACGACATCGACAAACATTCTTATTAGGTAAGGGCGTGAGGAATCGGTTAATTTTTTAATAATCTCAGCCGTGGCATTAAATTGCGGTTGTGATTTCTTTACAATGCAAACTTTTATATTGGAGTAAAATGTGGCCTAAATTATTGTTGTGATGTCCTTGCGGAGAATTCCAAATCCGCAACAGTTGCAGAATGCAATTTAAAACCACGTGCAAATCATAAGGTGCATTAATACTATGGTGAACATCGGTTAATTTTTTAAAATATGTATGTTGTTCTATATTCATTGAGGCTAACTGAAATGAAATTAATTCAATCTGTCTCAATATTAGGCTTAGAAAGAGTAAACCATGTCTCACTCTGACATTTGATTATTTGATTTCTCAGGACTGTTAACTGGTTGCTCAATTGCTCTCATTGTAGCACTAATTATACTCATACATGTAAGACGTATTGTTAATACTTATAGTGAAGGGAGATCTAAATATATGGAAACTATATTTCCACTTTATAGGTAAGTTAGAAATGTCCACTTTGATTTTAATTATGTTATTACATAAATCTTTGTGTTTCGGTATATTTGCAGGCATGTGTGATTGAGTCTATGAGCACCTACACATACACGGACACCAAACATGACACAGACACAGATACTAATTTGAGAAATAGACGAATTGAATATAATCACATCACATGTGTTTGTGTTAGACATTGGACAGACGGACACTAGGATTGTCCATGGTTCGGTTCAGCATGAAAACCGAACCGAACTAATCCGTTTCAACAATTCGGTAAAACTGAACTGAACTGTTAATGGTTTGTCCCTAACAGAACTGAACTGGTATAAATTTTCCATGTAATGGTTCTAGGGTTTCGAACCAAAGGAGAACTACCTTTAGAAAAAGCTAAACTAAAGTTTTTCAAATTAACCAAACTGATTTTGTGAACCGAACTGTACCAAATTTCTATTATTAACAGATAATTACACTGTTGAAAAACTAAAAGCCACTCACCTCGAAGATTATGACTGTTTTAAAAAAGAAAAAGCTGAATCCTATAAGTGACTGAACTGTGACAGATAGTTCACGAGCTGAACTAGCTCATCTCAATTCCTGAACCGTCAATCCCAGTTCGAGATTTTTGGTGGGGGTTTGTTTGATTTAACAATTCAGTTTTGTTTTTTGCTTTTTTTATAACAGTCCTACCAGACACATATATAAAGTATCGGTGCTACGCAACATAAAAAATTTATTTTACCGTAAAATTTAAGTATTGGATGGAAATCCATGATTTTTTAGATTTCTTTGAACACAATAATGTCATGAAACATGATTAATGAATTAAGTTTATTGCAGTCTCTTCGGATACATCGTCTTGCATATGATCATTTACTCTGCGGATGTATACTTCTGGAGGCGTTTTAAAATCAACTATCCATTTATATTTGGATTCAAGGAAGGAACAGAGTTAGGTTATAGAGAAGTATTTCTTCTTAGCACTGGCCTTGCAGTACTTTCATTGGCTGCTGTTCTCTCAAACTTAAACATGGAGATCGATAAAACAACACAAAGTTTCAAAGCAATTACAGAATCAGTGCCTTTAGGCCTTGTCATAGTAAGTTACAAAATCATATCTATATCAAATTGTAATCATCTTGTTGTGTATATTTTCAATGAATATACTTTTGTCGTCTCTTATGCTAATAAATGTGTATTACAGGTTGTGCTTGCCATAACATTTTGTCCCTTCAATATCATATATAAATCGAGCCGCTTTTTCCTTATTCAATGTGCATTTCATGCTATTTGTGCTCCTCTCTACAAGGTAAATAAATTGAAATATTTCAAATTATTGCTCAAAATATCATTGAAGATACTAATCTTGATTGTTTCTGGTTCAGGTCATCTTTCCAGATAATTTCTTGGCAGACCAGCTTACCAGCCAGGTTTAAAGTTTTACATTATGCCAAATCTTAATATCGTTTACTTCTTTGACTCATAAGTATAGCAATATTTGGAAAACAATACCAAACCATCCGGCCGTTGAATAGGGTACCGGCCAATTTGATTGAACTAGTGCAATGAGACGGTTAAATTAGGTTGGTTCAATCAGTTGAAGCGATCGAATCAACTGAACCATGATTTAGAGGTTTCACTAGTTCGATCTCCAGTCAAGTTTCAAAATAATAATCTATAATACCATATTTATTTGAGTCTTAATTTACATTACTTTTGTTTAAGGCTTGCATAAGCTTTTACATATTTCACCTATATAGAAATTCAAAATAATGCAAAAAAAAACAATCGGAAAGATATCATCGTGCTGATTAACATATTTTAATTCTCTACTAATAGAATATTAAGTGGTCAATTCGATGTAGATATTCTTTTAAGCAAAAACTAAAGTTTACTTCTGGGTTCAGGTTCAAGCATTTAGAAGTTTGCAATTCTATGTTTACTACTATTTTTACGGGGACTTCAAGAAGAGATCAAACAAGTTCACGGAAGAAAACAACTATAAAATATTTTATATAATTGTAGCTATTATTCCATTCTGGATCCGTTTTCTTCAGGTATGCATCTGCCATTCATTTTCTTATCTAGGTTCTATCACCACACTTTAAAGTGAGAGAGACGCCACACTTTAAGACAAACCCTAAGACATTGAGTTTATTGATTCACTCGCTTATAAACTGTTCAAATTCCATTTTTCTAAGTAATGTGATACTTGTAACTCACACATGCTACACAACAAGTTGTGTATTATCTGTTTACATTTAAACTAGGGTTTCTTCTCTAACAAATGTATGAGATAATTCATCCATTTTAAACCATTTCCTATAAAAAAAAAAATAATTAAATCTAACATGAAGTTTATTCTTTGAAGTGCCTTCGACGATTATTACTTGAAGAAAGAAATAAAATGCACGGACTCAATGCACTAAAATACATCTCAACAATACTTGCACTTACAATGAGGACTATTGATCAGTTTAGCCCAGGAACGGTTTGGAAAGTTCTTGCTGCAAGTTCTTCAGGCATTGCAACAGTTGTTAATACTTATTGGGATATTGTCATGGATTGGGGTTTGCTAAGAAGGGACTCAAGAAATCCATGGTTAAGAGATAAACTCTCTGTACCTTACAAAAGTGTATATTTTCTTGCTATGGTAAGTTATTATTTTGTTGCAAATATGAGTGAGTACTCTTCATTGATGTGTTGGTTATTGTTTGAGTTGTGCTTTGTTTAATTTTTTTGGTTTACTATTCTTTTAATCTCTGCAAATATATTATTTTTTATTTTTAATCTCTCTATAATATTTTTTAGTCTTTGCAATCACTTTTTGTTTTTGATCATTGATACGTTATTTTAGTCCCTTCAAAAAAAATTCATATTTAAATTGGTTACTTTAATATTCAAGCACCAAAAACAGGAAGTGGTATAATTACTAGAACTAAAACAAAAAAATATTTCACAGGAACTAAAAGAAAAATATGATATATTTGTTGGAACAAAAAACATACTTAACCATTTAATTTTATTGTTAAATGTTAAATATATTAATTGTTATGTTAGTATTTTTGACAATAAAATTTGAACTTAGATCTTTTTGTGCTGCATTTAATGATTATGAATGAATGGTTGTTTAGGTGTTGAATGTTATACTTAGGCTTGCTTGGATGCAAACGGTTTTAGGCATTAAGGAAGCTCCATTCCTTCATAAATCAGCTTTGACTGCTGTTGTAGCTTGCTTGGAGATACTTCGCCGCGGCATTTGGAATTTTTTCCGGTACCTTGTTGAACTTATTCAATAAATTTTCTACCAATTCAGTGCTATGATTATATTTAAGTCAGTTTGATTAGTTTCTAGCTCATAGTAGCTTCTGAATTAAAGTAGGTCGCTGGTAATTCCCTTATGATTATATTCTTGATCAATCATTTGTGTTTTTGTGTGTTAATTTTATCTGTTTTCCTGAAAACTAAAATTCCAATTCTAGCTGTATCATACTGCGGTAGTATTCTGTTACAGTTTGTTATATTTAGTTACATCAGTCAGTGGCAAAAATGATTGTTACTTGGTTAATATTAAATATAACAACTTGATGTTTTGAGTTGAACAGGTTGGAGAATGAGCATTTGAACAATGTTGGAAACTATAGGGCATTCAAGTCAGTACCTCTTCCTTTCAATTATCAAATTGATGATGAAGATAGCTCTGATACATAAACAAGTATGGAGTAAAGATAGGGTGTTTGTGAACATATTTTCCAAATCAATTCATTATAGATGTAATGGTATGTAGATGACTCCACATGGCCGGACTTATGAATCTCAAGGCTTCATTTTCCTCCTAAGTATGAAATTAAAAAGTGTTTTGGATTTTTGTAAGATGAATAATTAAAGATTGGTTGAAAATACGCAAATGATTAAAAACATATTCCTTTATTTTGCCTTGACTAGATTAGGTTTTGCATTCCTTTAACAAAAGAAGAGAATAGGATTATGGAAAGCTTGTCATAGGACTACTTTCCATGTTTCTAAGACAAAGAAGTGTACTTACTCATCATAGTAATGACCTTTCCTAAATAAAATAAAGGGTTAATAGGTCTTTACCCCCTGTAATATAGGTCATTTTCGGTTTTTCCCCTGTAAAATATTTTTTTTGATTTATCCTCCTGTAAAATATTTTTGTTTTGATTTACTCCCCTTATAGGCCAAACAAAAACGAAATTTTTTTGAAAAAATAAAATAAAATTGGTTTTTGTTTGGCCTATTAGGAGGGTAAATCAAAACAAAAATATTTTACAGGGGGTAAATCAAAAAAAATATTTTACAGGAAGGAAAACCAAAAATGACTTATATTACAGGAGGTAAAGACCTGTTAACCCTAAAATAAATAAAACAAGAAACTTTATTAAGTAAAAAATGCAAGGTAACAAGAGTTCTATATGTGGTGAAAAGGCGTGCCAAACCCATGCAAAATAAGCCTAGTTATAGTCTAGACACTACTAAGCTTGTGCATTACTCATTGGTTACAATGCTTGTGAATGACATTTACCCATGATCATCCATTGTTCAAAGTAAAACAACAAAATAGAATTTAATAGGTTGTTACAGTCGTAACGTCGTAATCCGGGGTTACGTATAACCATACCAGCCACTGTTTTTATGGCCTTAATCTTTTGCCTTCTTTGAGTGATTGGTGACGATTTTGGATCTTGAATCCATGCATTCGAAGTTGTTTGCAATTATTTTCCACTATTCTTGCATTTAAAAGGTCTTCCATCATTATATTTTAAATCTTCGTTAACAAGACTTCAATATTTTAAGGGTTTACCATCTTTTTGCATTAAGTCTTCATATTTCTCTTGCAATACCTATTTATTCAAGACAAAAGGAAAATGTAGTAAAATACAAATAAACTTAAATAAGAATATTAATTTATTAAATAAAACGTAGCTTAAAGCTTAGTAACATATTGAGTTATCAAATCCCATCCAAGACCCATTGCTTGTCTTCAAGCAATGAACATAGATAGGAAGAATTTTACGACAACCATTACATAAAGACAAAATAACAATGATTCAATTGTATGTATATGAATTGGGAAGGTTTAACAATCAAGGGGTCATCATCCAAAATTTCAAATTAGAAATTTAGGATTCTTTACGAATTTACGTTGCATGTCCTCAAGAATTTGAGCATTTTCCTCAAAGAATAAGTCCTACCAAGAGTCTCAATTATAAAATTATTTCCTTATTGTTTTTCTTGTAAAAGCATACATAAATCTACCTATTATCAAGATATATTTTGGCCAAATGGGGAATCATAAAGTTTAGAGATTTATAACCTTCACGATTTCACGATTAATTCATGTTACTCGATTGTTGCTTCAAAGGTGCTTCTGTCTCCAATTTTGGAAGAATCAAGATGTCGTCTATTGGGATTATTGTGGGAGAGATTCATGGAAAGCATTTTTTGGCCAAATATCCTAGAAAATTGTGTATGTACTATGAAAGGTTTCATAACCCAATAGATTCTATTCTAAGATAACATTGTTGTAATAGTATGTGTCACCAAGGATTTATTTTTTGTATGTTTTTGGTTGGGCAAAGTACCCATTGTACTTTATTCTTTTCTTAGATGTAATACTTCTTGTACTTGATTCTATGTTTTTTTATATGAAATTTTTGCAATTAAAAAGATAAAGGAGTGACTTTTTTTTTTAGGATTAATATAGATTAATTTTAATAGATATATTCATGTATTAATATAGATTAGTGTATGAAAAGCAATAAGGTTGGCCCATAATTTGAATAAGTTACCATTCACTCTATATATAGGATATATTTTCTATTATTCTTTTTAAGGAATATTCTCTATCATTTTGTACTGCTTACCTTACTCTTATAATAATTTTTTGGTGTTAACCCTTCAGTTTTCATCAAAAAGTATTCACTACTGGATTAAGCAAAATTAGCGAGGGAAATTAGTAATGGAAAAAATGAAATTCCTCACAAATTCCTTGGTCGCAAAATTTAGTGACGGAATTAGAGAGGGATTTCACGTTTTCCCTCACTAAATATCCCTCACTAATTTTTGTTTTTTTAGTAGTGATTCTTGATAAACTAAAGTTCGATCGCAAAATAAATAAAATATGATAAAAAAAATTGTTCAATCTAGATAGAAATGACTATGAAGATCCTTACAAATCAAATTCAAATAAACTTTATGTTATAAGTAATAAGATTATTTTTGACATTTCCACACATACTAAGAAATGTATTTAATTGATGAATCCTCTCCCCCTCTCTCTCCCTCTCTCTTTTGTGAGCCGTCGGCTGAAACCCTAATTTCTTCTCCTTCATCCACCAAAGAGGGGTGGTTTAGGGTCAATTTTTGACACCAAATTACCCCTCTAAATCGTTTTTCTCCTTCCCTTCTATTTAAATAAGTGATTTTCACATCGAATTAGGTTTTCCTTTTGTGATTTTGTCGTCATAGTGCGACGCTGTTTTGTTTGTCGTCTTTGTGCAACTTGTTTATCTTTTCCCTTGTTCAAGTGTTTGTTTGATTTAGATTGTCAGATCAGCTTCGATCCAGTGCAGATCCAACCAATGACTTTGGCGTCATCAACGTTGCAGATCCGGAGGCATGACTATTCTGGAGATTTTAATATAGTCATATTTGTAGGCTTATGTACTTTGCCGTTTTATGCTATTAACATGGATGTCGTGAGTTTGTTCACAGATTTATCCTTTTTGTTTTTAGCGAATTTGTATTGCATCGATGTACCCTATCAATTTGAATGAATGAATGTCATTTGTTTTGTGTCAAAAAAAGAAATGTATTTAATTTTGTATTGAAAAGAGAAATTATGTGTGATTTTACAATATATCCTATTAATGATATGGTAAAAAGAGATTAAAAGAGTCAAAAGAAAAATATAATTAATGATGGTGTGACTCACTCAATGATAGGACCGACAATCTTCTTTTGTGTGTATCTCTTTCTAAATGACATTAATGATGTGGTAAAAAGAGATTAAAAGAGTAAAAAGAAAAACATAATTAATTGATGGTGTGACTCACTCAATGATAGGATCGACAATCTTCTTTTGTGTGTATCTCTTTCTAAATGACATTTTCTATTTGTTTTTTATAAATGGAGAGGATCATTACTCATAATAAATAGTAAAAAGTATGATAGGAAAAGAATCGTTAATGATGCATTGATATAATAAAATACAAATACTTTTTTCAAAGTGACTTATTATAAAATACATATGAAGTAGTAAATTGCATCCCAATTAAAGGCAAAAATATATATATGCTAACGAAATTTGACTCAGTTGGTAAGAAGTTGACTCATTCGTAAGATTGTAAGTTTAATTTCAGTGCTAATGTGAGGGTATTTTTTATGAATGATTCGTAAATATGTTTGTAAGTTTTTTTTTTAACAAAAAGTATCTTGTAAGTGTTATTTGAATTTGGAGACATTTCGTGACCCTAGTAAGTCTCAAAGACCAACTCACATAAACTCAAGAATAGAAGGAAAAAAAAAAATACTCCTTTAATATTTTAATGTTTTCCATATATATATATATATATATATATATATATGATTGCTACCTCGTGAGAACGCATAGGTACCTACACTAGTTTTAGTAGTTGTATTCAGTGTTTTAAAAATCAGACCGCACATCGATCTGACAAAGTTCAACTGATTCGACCATTCAATCCGATCCAATTTTTAAAACACTGGTACTAGGAATGATGTGTGACATCTGCGTTACAACCATTTGGAAAGAGAAATTATAAGGTGATTAAACGGTTTATGGTTTTTTTTTTTTTACGAATCAATCAAATATGATTGAGCTTCTAAAAAAAAGAATGGAAATATGATTGAGATAATTGATACGTTTAACAAATTTGGTGGAATAAAGCGAGAGATATGTTGAGAATAAATCTTTACAAATTTTTCCTTCCAAAAAAATCTTAACAAATTTGAAAAGTATGGATTAATTGGGGTTATTGTCTAGTTAAGGGCTAAAAAAGTTTGGTCAATTGGACTTAAAAAAAGTATGGTCAATGATTTTTTTTTTTGACTGGAAATGTTGAATAACAATACAATATTGAATATTGAATGACTACTGCATGCTTTCTTTGCATTTTTATCCCTTCATACGTCTCTATAAATAGTGAGCCAATTGGAACATTAGCTCATACCAACTCAAATAATCAGTAATTCATCCAATAATAAGATGAAGATTATTCACATACTTTTTCTTTTCACATTTTTTTCATTCACTATTTCCCAAGCTTCTGTCAATGATTTTTGTGTTGCAGATTTAAAGGCTCCAAACACAAATTCGGGTTATCCCTGCAAACCTCTTGCAAGCGTTACATCCGATGATTTCGTCTTTCACGGCCTCGTGGCTGGAAAAACCAACAACACTTTCAAACTTGGAGCCACCCTTGCAAGTGTAACCAATTTTCCAGCCCTTAACGGACTTGGAATTTCAGCGATGCGGGTTGACATAGACGAAGGTGGATCAGCGCCAATGCATACTCATCCTGATGCTACCGAATTAATTATACTAGTTCAAGGAGAATTTACCGTTGGATTTATTACACCTACTTCAGTGTATTCCAAGGTATTGAAACCAGGTGATCTTTTTGTTGTTCCACAAGGGATGTTACATTTTGTCCTTAATTCTGGTAAGGGAGTAGCTACCGCTTATGTTTATTTTAGTAGTGAAAATCCTACTGTTCACTTACTAGACTTTCTTTTGTTTGCCAATAAATTGCCTTCTGACATAGTTTCACAAACTACTCTCATTGATCTTGATCAAGTGAAGAAGTTAAAGGCTCATTTTGGTGGAAGCGGGTAGGAAAATGAGGATTTAGTTTTTATTTTTATGTTCTAGCCATAGCAAATATCAAGATACTGTATGGTTCAATGATTTAGCAATGAAATAATAATTTGAGTCCTCTCTCTCACTCTCGCTCATATCCTAATTCTAAGGGGAATGCTTAATGAGAAAAAGATCTACATTAGAATAGAATTAGAGATCAAATGAGCAAGACCTCAATATTAGAATTTAATTAACTAAATCAGTTGAATTATGATTGAACTAAATGCCTAATAAATAAATAGATAAAACATGAAACTTGTGAGATAATAATTCACTGGCAAATTCTCTCCGGTTTCAATTTCGGTAAGTTAATTTAGCTTCTTCAAAACAAAAAAAAATCCACTGACAAATTTGGTAATTCTTGTACATTTTTGTCCAAAAAAGATACTGGGCAATTGTTTTCTTTTTTCGTTCTACATTTTTTAATGAACAATATAATAATATGTTTAGTTAAGAAAAAAATTGAACTCTGAAAGAATTATACATTATTCAATTGGAAATCTAATTTAAAATGACTTGGACCAGACAATGATTATTCAAATAAGATAAAGTTCTCTAACAAATTGGGCAATTCTCTATTTAATTGGTTAGTCCAATATTCTAAACACTCAAATCTTTAATACAAATTGGAAATTCGTCATAATTTTGTAGAATCTATTAAAATTACAAAGCATGGTATGTTCTAACTTCTAAGAATCCCTCCTCAAAATAAATTGCTGATGTATCCTACTCATAAACCCTTTCAACGTGCCAGTTTGAAGGTGAGACATTGATGGTTTGAGGTTGAGAAGTTGTAGCTTGGTCTTGGATAGGCTGATTTGTGGAGTTTGAAGGTGTGTCTAGGTTAGGTTCAGATGCTATAATAGAACTTGAATCTCTATCAAATTAAATTACACGTTCATTCTCGTCATTAGAATCTGATATATCCATATTAGATACATTATGAACTGAGTTATCAGCAGGGTGACGAATAGGTTCAAGAATGGATGGTTTGCTGACCAATGTATCAAGTGTAGCTTTCAATGAGTTCTCAAGTTGTGCTACACTGATAGGTTGAACTACATGAGTTTGATCTTCTGATATTGATGTACTAGTATCAGAGATTAATTGGTCAGTGGAAGATGATTCAAGAAGAGATTGAATAGGAGAGTCTGACTTGAAGTCTGGATGAATAATCATGGTTGTACAGGTTTCAGAGGCCATTTCTGGAGTTTCAGGTTGTTGGCGTTGTTGGTTTTCTGAAACAGCTATATCAGGTGTTGTTTCAGAGGATTTATGTGGAGTTACTGGCAGTTCACCACCTAAATGTTCCTCTAGTTTCCTAATAGTCTATGGTAACTCTGGGTTTGTTGATTTAGGTTGAGATGATGATGATGATGATGATGTTATGTTATCATAAGTTGTCTGCACAGAGTCTTCTTCAAACTTCTCATCATGAAGTAGAGTTTGAAGTGGCTTCACACAAGGAGGTTATAGCCAATGATCTGCAAGCAGGTTCTGACGTACATCAATTCTTTGTTGAAACAGCATACCAATATTTCATCAATGGCTGGTTGCTAGATTCATCAACATCATCAGGCTTTTTAGAAGTTTTGGTTGATGGTGAGGGGGCAAAAGCTTTTTCTAGATTTGTGTATACTCTGCTTAAGGGTATGTCATCTAGATTGGTTGTGGTGTGTAGGAGAAGGAGGGTCTAGATCTATTGTATTAGAAAGAGGATTGTTAGAATTATTACCTCCTGACTGATCAGCTTTTGAAGTAGTAGCTTCTGATGCTACTTGTTCCCTCTTCACTTGCATTGTCTCTTTTAGCAGCACGTTCATTTCCTCAGCAGCAGTGCTTTGGATAGCTTCTGTGAATTACAAGACCTTCTGAGCATCCTTAGTAGTCTTCTTCTCTACCAAATGAGCACTAGAAGTACCAAGCTCTCTTGTAATACTTTTAGCAGTCTCCAACGCAGTGTTTTCATTAACCACATCAACCTCTTGATCTATGACACTCTCAGCAGCAACAGTTTGAACAACTATCTGAGGGTCTGAAGATGTTTCAGCAGCAACCTTCTTCCTACTTTTCCTTGTAACCAGTGGTGAAGCTTCAATTGCATCATCTTCCTCTTCAATATAAGTTGATACCTTCAACTGCCTTATTTGCTTCTTGTCAGTCTTCATCTTTTGATCCTTTGACTTTTGCTGAGAAGTAGTACCTGAAGAACCACCTCTTGTTCTTGTACTCAGAACCTCAACAGGTCCTAAGTCAGCAACTTCCTCTTGAATTGCTGAGAGAGTTTATTCAGTTACCACCAGCTTGGGAGCTTTCTTTTCCTTCTTCTGCTTCTTACGCTTTATCTCAGCCTCTTCTTCAACTTCTGATACAGCCTTTTTGGATTTCCTTTTCTTGCTTTTAAACCTTAGAGGAGCACCTCTCATAGTGTTAGGAATAGCACTATAGTTGATGATATCTCCAGTGCCTTCAAAATGAGATAACACATAAGAAGCCAGAGCTTCTGGGCTATCTTCTTTGGATATTGGGGGCAAGTCAGCCATCAGGTCAAATACAACTTGAGATTCTTTCATATCATAATCTAGTATTGTGACTTTTTCACAATATTCATGTATCTTAAGGTTCTTCCATTGATAATCTTCTAGTCATAGTTCCAAGATCATCATCAGAAGCTACTCCATTCTTCTTCAGCAAATTGAGTAGTCCACCTTGATAAAAGATTTCCGATAACAATCTTTCATAAGGCACTTGTCTTCTTTCATTCTTCTGACTCTCTTTAAGTGCCCAAACCATATGATGGAACATATACCTTGGAAAATTGACCTTCTCAAACATGATCAGGAAATAAAGAAAGACTATGGTTTATTGCCATTGTGTCAGTACCACCTCCTCTTTGAAGAAAGCAATCAATCACCAGCTTCTGAAGGACCCTGTGTTCCTTCTGCATATCATAAAACTTGTCAGATGGTCTGTCTTTGTCAAAAACTTCAGCAGTAGTTTTCACCCAAGATATTTTCTTTCCCAAATTCCATTGGAATTTTCCTTCATTAGAGCACCTAGAAGCTTTTCCAATAATGTCTTCTGTAATGATGATTGGAATTCCCATTACAGATGACATAATCTCTGTTTTTGTAAACTCAGGCAAACCCTTCTCTTCTCTCATATTCCTTTTCATATTTTCATCTTCCTCTATCTTCTGAAATTCTTCTAACTTCGTAGGTTCTCTATCATAAACCTTTGCTCTTACCCAAAAGTCTTTAACTAATTCTTCAAAAGTTGGACCATTAAGAATTCCAAAGTATCCCACCAACTGTTGTGCAATCATGTAACTAGAAATGTTAACTTCATACCTTGCCAAAGCCACAAAATCCATCGGGCTTTCAACTGGAACATCTAGGTCTTCTTTCTGAACAATCTCGGTCCTTGGCTTGACCGCATAAGATTTCCCAGTGTCTATTTGCATGGCAACAGACTGACTTGACTAGATTCCGCCATTGATGAGTGATGAAGTTTTTAGGGTTCTAAGGTTTTGTTCGAAAGTGAAAAGTTTTACAGAGAATGCTTGAAACGTAGAAAGTGTGTGAAGTGAAGTGACGAAATGTGTGTTTTTATCTAAGTAAGTGTTCTTAGCAAAACATTAGGAATTCAGACAGGGGACAAACAAACACAAACATTAATGACTAGGGGCGCGAGAGAGTACATTCAAAGCATAAATTCATCATAGCACTATTAGTTATAAACCAATACAAATAAACTAAATCAGAGATTATCTGAGTAACTGTTACATTAGTGAGGCAGTTGTCACCAAAAAGTTACTTCCACCGTTTCTGTTGTAGCAACAAAAGTAAGTATATGTTATCGTCTCCACAGGGACTGGTTCGATATTCTAAGCCGTTCGACAATCGATATCGTTTTGAGCTAGGGTTTCATGGTTGATTTGTTTCATAGACTATCAAACTAAGAGATTGTAAATGGAACGAGAGTTAACAGGGAAATAAGTATGCTG
>Ga0228711_1003615_pt1 | contig 24046 bp, 8 predicted proteins | sample MedpolnodulmetaG_2_FD_177996 | JGI IMG/M metagenome (GOLD analysis project Ga0228711, IMG submission 177996) | Root nodule microbial communities from Medicago polymorpha collected in Santa Monica, California, United States - brown nodules | ecosystem: Host-associated > Plants > Roots > Nodule...
AGGATTTCGAATGAATTCTTGTTACAGTTCCTTAAAAGAAAAAAGAAAAAAAAAGGGTACCATTTTATACTAATATAATGTTGTATGGTATCACAATGACTTGAGATGTAGAATTTCAATCTTCCAATTTAATTTAATTTTCTTTTTCTTTATAAAAGAAAATTTAGACAAGTTAGATCCCAATGACTCGTTAGGAGAAGGAAACTTTTATTAATTCACTATCTTGCATGTGTTTTCTAGACAAATCTACAAGCTATTAGTATTGAACATTCCATAAAAAAATTACTGGAAACATACCTCTCTATCACAGTCAAATGATTTATACATACATATGTCAAAAGGAAAAATAAATAATCCAACAACGGAACCAAACAATAGAATTCTCTACATCCCCTAGGAAAAAAAATAGCATTCTCAACATCTACAATGCCTTTACAATAGCACTACCCAAAAGCCAATACTGTTGCTAAGTTAACTATAAAATCATCCTATGCTTTTTTTCATGTATACCCAAAAACAGTTCTATGATATGATAAAAAGTGGATTTTAAAAGCAGTTTAGAGTTTGTGTCGCAGTATAACAAATAGGTAAATGGATTTCATAAGTAAAAAATTGGAAAAACTTTAGCTTCTATATTTCATTTACAGTTTCCTTTGTCCTTCTTTGGAAGCAGGGCTTTCACTTTTACACGTTGAAGATTAACAATCAAATGTGTTAAAACTATCACACTTTTCTCATCTTTTATGCTGTCTTTCTGCTAGGGCATACATTAAGCCCTAGCAGAGCTACATTTGTCACATCCCTCCCCAACAAAGTATGCTTTTTTCCATATTTTCATTCCCCACTTTTGAAGGTAATATCTCTTTCCCTTATTTCTTTTTCCCTTTGATAACTAATCATCCCAGTTATCTTCCCATCCATCTTTGTTTGAAGATCTAGAAGTAAGGCCATTTGCCGAGATACTTCCTGCATGGCGCACTGCTGGTGATTTCACCGCTACATTGTCGTCCCAATCATCGTCCCATACTTGATCCCAACCTTCAGCAGATTCCACAACGGTAGCTGAAGCAGACTCGGGCAATGCCATTTCGAGCTCTTGATATGGGATCTCATCGCGCGGTTTCTTCTTGAACATGCAGCAACAAGCCCATGTAACTCCAAAGACTATTACTGTGAATATGAGGAAATAGGCACCATTTACTGGCGTTAAAATCTTGTCAAATGAAGGAAGGCGCAGAAAAAAACTCGCTTCAGGTACGGGAGTAACCACGATTACGTGAAGCACACAATCCCCTTTTCCAGCATCCAAAGTCAGTTCGGTACTTTCACTTTTAAGTTGTTTGATGGTGACCTGAAAAACAATATTGTAAAAGCAGTAAGCCAATTGCAAATCTGACATGTAACCAAACAGAGCACACAAGCTCGACCAGATAGTGCTTTTCACAGTAAATACAAATAAAAGAAATTTGGCAGAACAGAGGTTGTGAACTAAAACAAAAATGGGTGTTTTTGTTTGTCAGAACAGAGATCACACAAAATGTGGTGTCTCAAAATGTGAAATCCCATAACGTTTCCAATGAAAAACACCAGAAATCATGAAAACCAAAAAGGGTGGATTTCATATGAATATGATATTATTTTTTAAACACTTACTAATTTAAATTAGGATGTGTGTAGCAACGTTATCCTTGCGCATCACAAAAGTCCCTAACCACGCATTGACATTGCAGAGATGCTGCCACTCAGAGTGTGCACTACTACTTCACTGTCATGCTTATGATGCTGCCATGTCAGCTTGCTGCTAATGGTGCCAGTGTTGGGAATGTAAAAAGCTTTTGATATCCATTTCAAGTTACGCAGAAAAGTTTACGTTTTAGAAAGAATCAACAATATTAAGGAGGTCGGGTGGAGTTGATTTTGCTAAAGAATTTACAGGGATAATTTGAAGGAGATGGGGATGTATTAGAGTGTGACAGAATGGGAGGAATCGAACTAAAAGGATGGAGGAAGCTAGCAACATGTAAGACATATTCACCACTAACAAGATCCGCGGTGGTGTTCAATGTGGCTGCTCATTGTATAACTTGGGTTTGTCTCAATGCTTGATTCCTAACCTCCTAAGAGCTACGTTACTTGGCATGATGGGTTTTCACTGTCAATTTGTCGGACTTAACTGACTAACTCCAGTAGCAGTGCCTACATCCACATTTACATTGTAATCAGGATCAAATGTGCCATTGGAATCAATTCATCCCTATCATCAATGCTGTCTTCATCATCTTCATATTTGTTGTTCCAAACTGACTTTTTGTTCAGGGAGTATGTTACAAGTTTCACAAACACTAGAGACTACTATGATAGCAAGTTACCTTTGCTTCAACTCGACCATTTAATAAATATGAATATATATCTAATGGTTATTGCATAGGGTTCCTAAGCAAAAAGGCCATTACTTATCGATCAAAGGCGAGCTCGATTTGGTAATGATTCAGACTAAAATCACCCAAACACATAGGGATGGAAAATTAAAAAAATGGGTTGCACAATAGAGTGGCCAAAGCGCAATAATGTGACACATCGAACAACTTGAACTGGGATGGGGCTGTGACAACACACTACAGCATTGACTAAGTAGTTCAGATAGATTATATCATTATAGTAGTTGAAAGAAGGAAAAGAAATGGAATATACAAATTACAAAAGTGTTCCCCCCAGCTTTGTGTACTTCCTGTTTATTTATTATATTTTCTTTTGCTTAAAAAAAATTACAAAATTGTGTGCTTTTAATCCCTAGTGAGGGATTATAAACATAACATTTTTGCTAAATCTAGGGACTAAAAATGAATCTAAAAATTATTGAACTAAAATCAAATTGTGTCAATTTTATAGATATTAGATATCAAAAAAATATGAAAAGATAGAATGGTAAGAAGTTATAAAATTTCTCCTCGATTCCCATTCTTCACGTCCCAAATCTTCCATATCCTAATATAAACGGAGAAACGGGCATCAGTGTCTTTTCCATTCTTTGTCATAACATACTTTGTTATATTTCTTTCTGTCCACACACATATGAATTGTAAGATTCTGAAATTTCTACCTCACTGAGTCCTAGAAATGATAAAATTGTTCAACGACCGTCTATTAGTCATCTAAAGCTAAACCCACTTGGGTTGGTCTAGTGGTGTTGGCTTGAGACCTCGGAGTGTGCTCTCTCAAGGTCTCAGGTTCGATTCTCGCCGCTGCCAGTTTTGGTAGGCTAATTTGGCTTCTTCAAAAAAAAAAAGCCATCTAAAGCTTGATATTTGCTGATAATTTTTAAGAGATGATGTTTTTTATCCAAAATAATGCTGAGTTTTCTTTTGTCCGTCTAACAAAATAAACAATTATTTTAGACAGTGTTGCATCTCAGAAGCTTTTGCTTCACTTTGAAATGTGAAGGGTATGAAGAAGAAATGATACGTCCATCCAAGAATAATATCATCAGGTAAAGGAAATAAAAGTCAGCGTAACATAAAATGACCAATACCTTTTCTGTTTTATTTTTGTCAACTACTACATCGCCAAGGTTACTTTCAAGATCACTGTGAAGCTTCACTTTGATGGTGCCACCCCCTCTATTTTGAAGAAGAACAACAAAGTTTTTGGAATCTGGTAATGTTCACAAGAAATATAAATACAGATGAGTTCATATTTGACTCTTACGAATAAAAGTAGCACAACAGAACTGAATAAATGACCCAATGTTTTTGTTATATCAATTAGGAGGCTTTTCCAGCACCCTTCCTTTTTGCAGGGTATGTCAGCAATTAGTTGTTAGTATTTCCTACGTTGAAATATAAATACATTAATTTATTTTGTATTTATATTTCAATTAAACGGCGCACACAACTAAATATTAGCTACAAATTGCTAAGATACTAATAAGCTCATAAAAACATAAGTACAAAAGGAATCTCTTGTTAATAAGCAGCATTGCATGCTTTGCTTCTTCAAATGCTGATCAAGGACACGTGAATATCATACATACACACATAATAGTCATAACTCATAATTCTCAAAGCAAGCTGGATCATCACATTAATTGGTTCAGTAGATGAACTAGAAGCTAGCCCATACAAAAGTTTAGTGTTCGCCTGATAAGTAATTATTTTATTTCTTAAAACAAGAAAAATATTCCCTCCACTCATAAATTTTGGTAGTTTAATCATTTCAGTTAAGTTTCAAAACATTTGGGGTTGTTGAAACCCAAGGTATAATCGACCTTCATCCAACTATACCCCAAGATATTGGGAGTAAATTGGATAAATAAATATGAAAATTTGTAACTCATTTAATGATTAGAGTAAGGATCATAGTAGTCAATTGCGGATAGCGGCGCGTAGCGGCCGACCCCAAAAATGCTATAGCGGGATAGCGCATAGCGCTATGACCGCTATTTGATAACTTGTTTTGACAAATTACGTAAATAATACTATAAATTAGAAACAAATATATATCTAATATAAAATTAAATATAACATTCAAATCTCATGAAACATTCATCAATCATACAAAACACTCAAATCTTATGAAAGCTTTTACTCATGAATCATTCATAAACCATACAAAACATCCAAATCTTATGAAAGCTTTCATGTGTCCAACATAATATCAAAAGTCTTAATCAAAATTCAACATAGTAGTCAATCTCGGGTGGTGGTGCGTAGAGGCTGACCTCAAAAGTGGGATAGCGGGTTAGCGTATAGCGGCATGACAAATAGCAGTCACCGATATTTGATTATTTTTTTGAACAAATTACATGAATAATGGTATATAGTATAAACAAATTTACATATTTCTAAAAAAAAAACTTATATTTAATATAAAATTACATATAACACTCAAATCTAACGAGACATTCATAAATCAAAACACCAAAAAACAAAAGATAGAGAAACAAATAAAAAAATCATAAAACAAGAGAAACCATAAAACAAAAGAAAACAGAGGAAGAAAAAAAGAACAGAGAAACCATGCAACAGAGTCAATTTGGGTTTAAAAATCCCCAAAATGCACTAAAATTAATTTAGAAATTTGGAAACCATACAAATTTTTTAAAAATAGTGTCAATTTGAAAAATTTCAACTAAAATCAAATAGCGGCTGAAGCGGCCGCTATCTCATCCCACACCGCTACGACGATTAGCATAGCGGTTCGTCGCCGCAACGCTACGCACGGCCGCTATAGCTCCGCTATCGGCCGCTATTGACTACTAAGGATATTTTTATACAATATACATCAATTAAGTGATTTCTTAATCCACGTACAACTGCAAACAGATCAAACTACCAAAGTTTAGGAAAAGGAGTAGATTCATAGCAATCCCCCATATTAGAGTAACTGAGCATGTCAGTTACTGTTCTGTTAAACCATCATTACAGCTGTCAATTAATTGGTAAGATAGCACCTTTTCAATATATTTTTTTTGGTCAGATAGCAACATTCCTCGACTATTAATGTACAGTAAAAGAACACTGACAGTGTTGTCAACTGCGGAGTGCGGAAAATAGCGGATTGCTCAAATTCCACTACGTTACGGTGCTATAGCCGCTATTTGACAACACTTTGAATTGAATCACCGCTTGCTATTTGACAACATTGCTCACTCAGAAATCTCTCACAGAACATTTTCACCCACTTTCTCTTTGACTCTTGCATTTTCTCACACTTGATTTCTAGCACCCACTAATCCTGAACTAGCTCCACCACATAAAAGGAGTTATTGATTCTTTCTAAAAAAGTATTTCCTGCTTAGCAACAATGAGCCACATTTTTTTTATAAAAGATGTATACGTTATAGGCAAAAAATAATAATAAAAAGTTCTATGAAGAGTTATCTTTCAATCAATAGTATTTTCATGTGGTAAGTAACTTCATGGAAGCATTTACCTTTTAACTGCGCTTAATTTTCTCGTAGCTGTTTAATTTAAATCGGAACATTGAGCTATCTTGGCTTTACTAATTTGGAAAACGTCATCTCACAAGAATTCCAGACCCTCCAAAGCTTAAGGAATTAATATGATCTTCTTGAACTAAGCAAACATTTTCGTAGAAGCAATTTCTCCTTGGCTTCTATATTGGTATTTCATTTCAGATTATATATTCATCTACTAGACTACTACAAGTTATCAGATGTCCGGATCCACGTTTAAGAAATCTAAACTAGATTTTGATCATTTCTCTACATGTTGAAGTTATGATTTTTAAACAAAAGGAGGAGATAAATAATAACTATTGATAATAGCTGAGTAACTTTATACAAAAGACTAAACATCAGTCTCTATTAATAGAGATGCATAACTCCTACCTAATCCTAAGTAAATAGAGAAATAAAAAAACCATCATAATAACTAAGTCTTAGAAATCGTGGTTGGGCCTAACACAACCCCACAAAACCGGCTTGTGAGGTGAGGATTGCCCCCGCTTATAAACACATTGTCAGGCCATCTCCTATCCGATGTGGGACTAATCTAATGATATAATGATCTAAGATACTCTAACATCGTGTAAAGATATTATAGATATTTTATTATATTCTAAAATGGAATGAAGTATGTTAAACTAGAGCTGAAAAATGTAACTAAAAGTTTAGGCTGAGAATTTTACACTAGTTTTACTTCAAGTTTCCATTAGAGATTAAAGTTTCCTAACTTGACTTCATTAAAAGTAATAACAAAAACTAACACATAAACAAACAAATAACTGACTAAAGCAAAGTTGATTACCCATTTTGGAAATGCAAGCAACCATGTCCCCATCATCGCTGCATTTATTCAGTCCTTCACAAGTGTCATTAGTTGTAGAATGTGCAAGTTTAATCCCCTCATTTTTACCCTTCTCTTCTACCTGACCCTTTCCTTCATCCTTTTTGGGTAAAGGAGGTGGTGCAGTAGCAGGAACAGGAGGAGGTGGTGAGGTAGCAGGAACAGGAGGAGGTGGTGCAGTAGCAGGAACAGGAGGAGGTGGTGCAGTAGCAGGAATAGGAGGAGGGGGTGCAGTTGCGGGAACGGGAGGAGGAGGAGGAGGTGCAGTAGCAGAAACAGAAACAGGTGGAGGTGTATTAGTAATTTTATTATTAGCCTCCTTCTGATTTTCACCATTGTTTTTCTCCACTTTAGGTAAAGGTTGTGGTGTCGGAACGGGTGGAATATTATCATCATTCTTAGGATCATTCTTTTTCTCTTCACCAACAATCTTATTTGGATCTAATTTCTTCTCTTCTGGTACCGGAGAATCCTAAAAACCAGAACTAATTTCATTCAACCATTGTAAGCAAAATAGTAATAATAAAATAAACCATCACATTAGTATATGACTTTGTAGGGAAATCTTAGATAGGTCCAAAGATTATGATTATGAATATCTTCAAACAAGTCTCCGACTGTCGAGTTGGTCCTTATATTTAACTAACTTATATCAATTAGGTCCTTATATTTTGACTGCATATACTATCAATTGGTCACTAATTCTATGAAGCATGGACACTCCTCGGCTTAGACGTGTCCCGGTGTCAGACACGACTGACACATAATTACGCTGAATTATATAATATTCTCAAATTATTAGCGGTGTCGTGTCTGGTGTCCGTGCTTCATAGGTCGCTATATTTAACAGCTTATTATCAATATAGTCCCTCCAACTCTCAAAATGACTAAATGAGTACACTTTGACGGAATTAATGGCCTTTTTGAAATATTCATAACTTAGGAACTTAATTAAGAATGTAATACAAATACAAAGTCAGAAACAAATTTGGTAGTTTACTCTAAAAAATGAAAAATTTTAAATAAAGGAAAATTAATAAAAAAAACTCACCTTTGTTGAATCAATCAATTTTCTTAGGTCTTTAAGAAAGGAAGCATGAGAGCCATGAAACAGAATTAAAGAAAACAATAATAGTATCAGTAACGTGTGTTTTCCCATTGTGATTCAGCTCCAGCACGTTAAAAAATCACAACTTTGAATTCGATCAAGAAAATTACATGCGAAAGAGGCAGATTAAGAAGAAGCAATGAAATCAAGAGAAACCCTTTTGAGAGGAAATCACTGGGTTGTGTTGAAGTGAGAAAATTGATGGAAAAACGGAAATTGAAGATGTGAGGTTGAGACGATGGGGAAGGAATTGAGTTTTTAGGATCAGAAATTGAGAAATTCGTGGGATTTTGGATTTTGATGAAGAATTTGTGAATTGTGATTTGATTTGGAGAAGGAGAAAACAAAGAAGACTTGACAATGAGTCTGCTTCTACAGAGATACACACTCTTTCGCGGAAAATGAAAATGAAGAACTGGTAAACGACTTTGTGTAGAATGGGCCTTGCTTTTGGGCTTCATGATACATGTTTGCTTGCTTTATCGGCCCCTCACATTGCTCAAAAGTTTTTTTGGATTTATCGGATTGTAACTTCTGATCGCACGAAATTTATTGAAAATTACAACCTTATTGTTGTTTTTTTAGATCAGAGCGTAGTTTCCAATCAGCTTATTTCAAAGGTTAAACTATCTAAGAGGTCTATTAAGCAATCACCTATTTTGAGATCTACTTTATCTCATTCATTTTTTGAAAATCGCACCCTACAAATTTATATGGGACCCACATAATTTGGTGGGACCAATATGAATTTTAATAAATCAAAGAGAGTGTGTTGAAAAGTGTGTGTTAGAATGTGTGTTGCTAGCATTCCTCAACAGTGTATTTTTTCTATGATTGGATGAGTGAATCCAGACGAGAGTGGTTTTTATGAATCATGGAATAAAAAATTATTGCCTGATTAATAAAAGTATTCGTCTTATTTTAAGTTCTTTAATTGTAGAAAAAACATTTTCAATAATCAAAATTATCTATAGCCAAACAAAATAGAAGATGAGTTTATTGCAAATAGCTTATTTGTTTAAATTTAAAAAGATATTAAGAGTCTATATGGTACATAGTCAATAATGAATATATTTGACTCCTTGAAGCGTAATTTTATAGAGATTTATCATTTTAACCCTTAAGTTTAGTATATAGGTTTAAAAAAATCAACTTTTCTTTGCATAAAAAGAATTCTTATATTTGGTCTTCACGTTAAAATTACTCTAGCTTCGCCACTGGGGGAGACTAATCAAACATGCAACTATTCTATGCAAGAATGAAATCAAATAATTAAGTGTATGTTTGGTTCTACTTTTGTGGATGCAAGATTGATTTTAGATATGTAGAATTGATTTTTGACATGTTTGGAAATTCTCCAATAGTATTAATTTTGCCATTTGAAGTTAGAAATTGAAACTTTTTTCTCTACAACTTTTAGCATTGGAGGTATTGTTGAATCCATTTCTACACGAATGTATTAAAACGTACTCCATCCGTCTTAAATTATATGACGTTTTGGGCATTTCACACGTATTAAGAAATGTAATTAATTTTGTGTGAAAAAGATATATTATGAGTTGTTTTATAAAATTTTCCTTAATAAATGAAAGAATTAAAAGAAGAGAGAATAATAAATAGTTAAAGATATAATAAGAAAAGTAACATTAATGCTTCATTAATATTATAAAGCGACATATAGTTTGGGACAATTATTTTTCTCCAAAGCGACTATAATTTGGAACGAAATCAATCATTCATTAAACTTATTTTAATGTGCTTGCATTCCCTCCTTAATTTGTAATGGACCATAGTCAAGTTATCACGATAAGTCTAACACAAGGAAAAGGAGGAGGATGATTATTCCAAGGTCTTTAAATTCCTTCTTTGAACCTTGAGACTACACATTCAAACCTAAAACAATGTGAAGATGAGAGTTACAAGAGTCTTGTAATCTAAGCATTGATTATCTACCACCTCTCTTGAATTTTCTAAGCCACATTTTTCTCCTAAGGATTTAAGAGGAGTTTCATCATCTCATCCAAGAAAAACAATCCAATAGTGACTAGTGAGAAAGCTATTGTAATTCTTTTTTTTTTTTGAGAGAGAGAGCTATTGTAATTCTATTTTTCTATAAAGTGGAAATATTTTATTGGACTAGGTGTTGTGGTTTTTGCTTTTCATATTGAGAGTTTTCCACATAAAAATTCTTGGTGTGATTTTTAAACTCTACATTTTTTTTTGTTGGGATATAATCAATTTCTCAATAAGCTTCCTAGAAAGAAGTATGGTAGGAAGAAACATATTTTCATTCAAGCCGTAAAGAATAAAGTATGGCATATAATAGTATATAGCATCTCTTTTACAAATGTATAATGGCAAAATGCAAACATACTATTTACTTTGAATACATGGATCTTTTTAATTTATTTCATTTAGATGCCTAGCACCGTAGGTAATTACATTATTACATAGCTCAAATGAATTATAAGTTACAACCTCACTAAAGATGTCTGATACTTGGGTTAGACAATGACTCCTCTGGAATCTTAAAGCAGACAAAAGTTGAGAGAAAAAGATGGAGAAATATGTAACCCTTTAAGCCTCCAATGTCACATTCTCAACTATAAACTTGTCACATAGTTAGTGAAACTGACATTGCAACAATAACCGGTGGAGAAAATGCCTGTGATTGAGAGGAGATTCGGAGATGAAAAAAGCACTCTGTTAGATGAATTCGAGAGGCTCTCCTTCGAGGTGCATGCCGCAAAGCTAAACCAAGCAATGCTAAGGCGGAGCTTATCGGAACCAGGGTCGCAAAGGTCACCGTCACGACTCAATGGCATGGCTCCAATACCTCTGGTGAATCAGGTCATCCAAGGGCCTTATCATGGTAATGGTCATGGGCTAAGATTTCATAGGGTCTTGAAGAAATTACTCAAACCTATTTTTGGTAGGAAAAAGATGAGAGCAGGAAGAAAATATGTCTCTGATCCTTGCGAGATTATGTTTTGCAAGGACTTCAGCAGATCACTACGGTTCTGAATTCTGATCAAAATGTCATGCCAAAACATTATTTAATATCTACTGTCAATTTATTGCTCTTCTTATTGATCACTGAAGACTGAACTATCTATATGTTATCATTTATCTATCTATTATATGTTCTAATAAATAGACTATTGTAATTTCTTGCTGTTCACTGAACTATCTATCCGCACTCTATGTGAAGTCCTAGAGGTTTGCTGCCAATCAATCATAAATATTCCTCGGATTACGCGTGTCTCGATATCAAATACGTTTGTGTCCAACATCGACACATATAATTATTATCGATGCTGACGTGGAACTTGAGGAGAAGGTGTGAATCCCCTTTTTATTGTGGTGACCAAGGTTTGAACCTCATACCTTGCATATATTATGCATTATCCATACCAACTGAGTTAAGCTCACGAGAACAAATCCTTTGATAGGCAGTGGCTTGATTCCAAATTCAAACCTCATTCTCTCCGAAAGTTAAAAAATTTAGGCAAAATACTCCCTAATTTAAATTACTTAATGACAAAAATATTTCATGCAAGTTACAAACTCTTAGGCTTAATGCTTCCTAACTTTTTTTATTTCATGGAAAAATGCTCCTAAAAATATTGTTAAAATATTATATATGACACGTCAACTTTCTTGAGAGATTTATCTGATACAGAAAACATTTTGACTTATGTGTGTCAATTTAAAAAAAAAATTATACTATTTCGTAAATTTGAGGTTGTAGACTTATAATTTTGGGTCTCAATAAACTGGTTTATTCCGTGAAAAATCCGCACTCCAACACTTCAATCTTCCATACTCTTATGCGTAAAAAAAAGGTAAAATTATACTATTCCTCGTTAACTTAATTTTATATAATGGTTTTGTCTTTTATCTTTTTGTTCTTCATATTATCTTGTCATTTTCATCGGTTTGGGTATGAATTTAGAAACATCAAATCTAAAATTCATAGAAAAACATGAGTTAAGGACCTTATATTTAAACACTACAAACTCATATCATAATAAAATAAAATTATAAATTCGAATCTTAAAAATCCATACACCAATCGAACATACGAAAATGAGGTAAAAAAGTAAAAAAAACAATTAGTCTCATCCTTGTTACAAACCAAGAGCTAGCCCCCTTCATAGCTTCACACACAGTCATGGCACCTCCAATTCCCACATGCTCTCAAATTCTTCTACCTTATACACTACTCAACATCCCATTTTTCACAACCAAATCCAACAATAACACCATTACTCTCCAACCAATTAAACTATCTATTCAAACCACACACTCTTTCTCTATCACCACAATACACACAACAAACAACCTCGTTGATTTTCAAGACAAAACAACTAGGTCCCAAATCAAAAACCTTGTCCAAAAAATCACATCATTATCCTTAAAAAACAAAACCCAATTGCTTCAACAAATCCTAGGTAAAACTGCTTCTGAATTTCAAATTCAAACAATATCAGATTTCAATCACCTTCTCATGGCTCTTGTCATTGCACAAAAACCAGACCTTTGTCAAATAATGTTCACAAAGTTATCAGCTTTTCATCTTGTTCCAGATTGTTGCACATACTCTATCATGATAAGGTGCCACTGTGAAAAAAATGAACTTGAAGAAGCAAAAAGAGTGCTTTTTACTGTTCTTGAAAATGGGTTTGAACCAGATTCTGCAACTATAACTGTTTTGATAAATTCCCTTTGCAAAAGAGGGAAAGTGAAGAAAGCTATTGAGGTTTTTGAGTTTTTGGAGAGAAAGGGTTTGAAGCTTGGTGTACAAGCATACAATTGTTTGTTAAGAGGGTTGGCTTATGTGGGTAGGGTTGATGAAGCAGTTAAGATTTTGATGGATATGAAAAAGGGAAATATAGGGGTTGAAATTTATTCTTATAGTGCTGTTATGAATGGATTATGTAAAGTGGGTCGTTCGCACAAAGCGATGAAGTTGTTTGATGAAGCTGTTAGGGTTGGATTAAGGCCTGATGTGGTTACTTTTAATGCATTGATTGAAGGGTATAGTAGGGAAGGAAGACCAATGGAGGGTGTTGGTGTTTTGAGGATGATGAAGGAGCATGGTTGTGTTGCTGATTTGATTAGTTACAAGACTGTTTTACATGGGTTGTTAAAGTGGAATGAAACTATGGAAGCATTTGGGGTGTATAAGGAAATGGTGAGGATTGGATTTGAAGTTGATTTGAGGATGATGGGGACTTTGGTGAGGCGTTTGTGTAAGAGGTCATTGAGGGAAAAAAGGTTGCTTGAGGATGCTTGTGAAGTGTTTGAGAAAATGAAAGAGAGGGGTTTGGTGGTTGATAAGAGAACTGTTGAGGTGATGGTTGAGGCATTGTGTAAGGGGGAGAAGTTTGATGAGGCTTTGGTGAATTTGATTGATATGGTTAGATGGGGTTATTCTCTTGAGGCAATTGCATTTGAGGAAGTGATTGAAGGGCTTTGTGGTAAGGGTAGATTTGATGAGGCAGTGTCAGCTTTGCTTCTTTTGTATGCAAATGGAGGAACTGTTGATAGACATTGTTTTAAGGTTTTGGTTAATGAACTTAATGCACATGGGAGAGTGTTTTGTGCTTCTTTTTTGTTTGGTGTTGCATTGAAGCGAGGTGTTGTTCTTGTTCCCAACAAGGAGCTGCAGCTTACAAGAGGAGTTAGCCAACATTTGGATACTTTATGAATGATCTTTTCTCATGTCTTGATTATTCATGGTGAATTTTTCAAAGCAACTATTTAGAGCTTCGCTTCTAGCTCGCAGTTCCAGCATGATTCTTACCTTTTCTAAACATACTATTTGTCTACTTAAGCAGGTTTAATGATGCTGGAAGGGGCATTGAGTTGCTACTGGATTAGGCATTTTCATGTGAAGGGTGCAAAGATGTGGTCCCATGGTTGCAGGCTATGTATGTCCTAAGTGAGTGCTTTGAACAAGCATTGAATAAACAATGGTGACCCTGCTTGTGCTCATACAGTACAGGGTTGCTTGCTGGAAATTGGATTATTCTTGGATTAGATACCACATGATTGGTTTCAATTATTCTTGGGTGCATATTAATATACAACAAAGAAAATCACCTTTTTTTTGTTGGTTTGTAGATGAAGTAGCAACCACCACTGAAACTCACACACTGGTCCCGAGTTCAAACCCGAGTCAAGACGTCCAACCTAACAATTTTGGCATTGCCAATTGAGCTAGATTTTACGGACAAGAAAAGCACCTTTTAATAATTAGCAAATCAATTGTATTTGAATAGTCATTATCCATTATTAAAGGTCCCTGACACATCAATGCCACGTAACACATTTGATACAAAATCGACCATTCCTTTTTATTACTTTACATGGTATCATTTGTTCCCTATTATTCATCATGTCTGATGTACATACGACCTATTATCATTTGTTAGAATCTCTTTTGCCGAGAGTATGTCCTGAATCAATTTTGATTTTTGAGGGATGTTTTATTTTGGAAGAACAAAACTCTACAATGTTGTGCATACCAGGCAGAGTTGCAAAAGAACCTAAAGAAAGCGATCTAATCTATGACTCAACGTAATTCTTGTTCTTGTTCGACTGTAGTAACACATGAACACAACAGGACATCAAGAGTAATTCTTCTATATACTTTAATCAAATAAAGTCATATATTACTGAAAATAAAGTCATATATTTATGTTATAAAAAAATAAATGTGCAAGTCTGTGTGTTGTGATAACCATAAATAAAATTGTGTAATAAGACATGGTAAAACTAAGATTTTTTCATAAGTGAACCAATTCTAAGTTGAGTTTGGCAAGCTGTTAGCATTGATATGGGTTTGTGTTTAGCTGAGTGTGGGAAGTCTAGTGCTATATTTACTTTGATTGACCACTCATATTAGATCTTCATCCTTGGTTTCTCTAGCTTATGGTTCTCTTCCTCTCTTCATCTCATTTCTTATATTTTACTATTATTTGGTTTAACCTGAGGTCATTAGTGAGTTATTAGTCATGCTCTCAAATTTCCTGTATATGAATTTCGTTGGTATTAATTTTATGACAGTAAACCTAATTATTGAAGAACAGCAATTTCTTAGCAACCCTAACAGAAAACAATAGCTACTATCCACAAATTTTATGGTTGATTCTTTCTCTTCATCCCAATGAAGACATCAAAATTTGTATGACGAGGACAAATTTCATGCACCACAATAATGAAGAATAATGCCGCAAGAAACTCAATTTCGCAACTAACTTACAAGTTACAACAAAATTCTAACTTGACATTGTGACATACATAGTCAATTTGCTATGTTTACTAGTATTACATATGCTACATCTTATTGTAAAAGAACAAAAGGAATCATGATACTCTGAACTTCTATTGACGACAAAATTTGATGAGAAATCTTAAGCACGGCTCATGTACTGGCCAGATCTTGTATCAACCATTATTTCCTCGCCTATATTTACAAAGAGGGGAACATTGACAATAGCACCAGTGTCAAGCGTTGCTGGCTTTGATCCTCCACCTGTGAATCAAATATCATTTACAGTAAGTTCTACAAGGAAATGCAAGACAAATGGCGACATCGGACAAAGGGGAAAAACAATAAAAAGCACAATAGGACATCACAATTCTTCCTTCTTTAAAAAAAAATGTTTTTTATTCTGAAGACAGATGCAGTATAAAACCAATCCTACCCCCTTAGCATTCAATATATCTAAGAAGTCACGCATTAGACTCTTGCAAACGCAAGGTAAAGCTACCTAAAATGGATTCACAGTGGATTCGTCTCTTTCTGGGATCCTGCCAAGGTGAGGGCTGTATACCCTAGGTTGTCTTTTTTTAGCTTTTATACTTCTATGACCAATTATTAGCCAATAAAACCCAATCGTGTGATTAGCACTCCCTTGTTTTTTAATGCCAAATAGTGAAACAAGCATCAAGGGAATATCGTCAACCAGATAATTTGATCATTTTAGTGTATCAACGAACTTCCTTGATTCCATACAGGGCTGGCAATAACAATGTTTCCAAGATAAACTTGACCAGAAAGAAATTAGCAGTGTAAAAAATGGCATCACCTTGGGCTGTGTCACCCTTAAGTCCGGGATCCACATCGACTACCTTCAGCTTGACTGTTATAGGGAGATCAACATCAATAACCTGAAAATATAGAAAGACAAGTTGCTAAACAATTTTGTTTATAAAACACCATAATGCTAATCAGCAAAAGAGTTTCTTTAGGTTATGTCTTTAAAGTGAGCAAGTATGATTCCATCCTTAAATTTTATGTTAAAAATAAAATTACATCAAGAACGGATACATCATTAATCACTTGAGGAGCCCTGTGCCTAGCAATCTATGCACAAGCAAGTATCGCATTCAACATACAAAGCTGCAAACACACTGGAAAGTTGAAACCATTAACCACTACAAGAATACACCTTGTACTTGTCAATGCTTTGAGTAACCATTGAAGCCAATGTTCCACAAATCACGAGCTAACTTGTAAACACGAGTTTAGGAGCCAAATTCGAGTTAGCTCTGAAGTAAAATCATGTTTTGCTAAAATCGGATTCTGAAGTGAGTTTAAGCGAGTTAACTTGTTGTAAACTCGCCAGAGTTTAGCGATTTTACCTTTTAATAAAACAATATTTTTGTGGCACATTTTTTTTTCTAGGTCAATTTTTTTAAGCCCAGCCCACTTTTTTGCGAGTTAATTTCGTATTTTGATGCTAAGTTGAGCATAACACTTTATTTTGGTGATTGGGTATACTTTGCCTTTATAATTAAGTCATATTTTGCATTATTGACCTGTTTACAATATTATATTAGTTTTTAAATGTCATGTATATAATAATTTTTATATAATTTTAATTTTAGGTAAATTTGTACGAGTTTCCGAGTCGAGTTTACCTAGGTAAAACGAGTTGAGGTAAAGTCTCAAGTTGTAAAACCTTGATTGAAGTTCTTTGACAGCAGTCTAAGTAAAATATCATTTGGGAAAAGGGAATACTCTCAAATAGCATGTTGCACCAAAATATATAAAAATTATGGAATGTGCAGCACATTTCTGATTAGTTTCATGCATTAGTAACTATGAATCGATGCTTTCTTCCATTGAGACAGATTAAATTGCAATTAGTTACTTCCCCCTTATTTATATTAAACCAAATTATTTTAAGTTTTCAAAATTTTAAGCCCGCTTTTTGTTCTAGAACACAGTTATCCATATTTATCATCATCAATACTGGCCTGGAAAATAAAGGTTTGAGGGTGTGAAAGACGGTAAATAAAGGTCTGAGGGTGTGAAAGACGGTAATAAATTATGAGATGAAAAAGCTACCTTTCCATTCCATAACAGCAAATTGCAGTCCATTCCCTCTTTCAGCCACTTTGTTTTGTTCCCAACTTCTGATTCATCCAGACGAGTCTCCTCATATGTACTCTGATAATAAAAATAAACATAAAGTAAAAAAAAGGGTATGGAATGAAAGCAAAAGAATTGCTGGAATAAAGAATTTGGACCTAATTAGGCTAACTTTTCATCATAATCAAGGAGTAGGACTGATAGGAAATATTATAGTCATTGGTAAGAATAATAAAGATATATACAATTGGATTATATAATTAAGGATTCCAGTTTCCGGATGATACCAAGTCCATGAAGACATACTGAACACCATCTTTATATGTGAACTGTTTTGTTTCCTTGACTATATCTGCTTCATCAATCTGTCAAAAGAAAATAGAACAGACAAGATAAAAACAGAAAAGGCAAGTCCCAGTAAGAAATTAGAAGCAACAGATTGATAGAGAGACAGGAGTCTTATAGAACTTCGTAATTCACATGTCATACCATCACTGAAGACTCTTGTCAGTCACATAAATGAGATAGATTACCATAGCAATTGACAAGAAAATATCAATTATTTTTTGGGGGGTGGGTTATGAGTTATTATATTACAGCCAGTTTTTAATCACTATGATGCACCGATAATTAATTTTTCCTCCCATATCGTACTTGATATGCTCTGATACGCTGACAGGTGTCAACGCCGTATTGCAGACCCTTTTAAAAAATAAAAATAATATCTGAAATGCTCTCGATATGCCACCAGCATACTTCTGAGTTTTGACACGCCGTCGATACATCTAACTCATCATGGCTTCGCATCTCAGGTACATAATTTATGTTAAATGTTGAAACTATCACTCATTAATTGTAACAAATGCAATTTATATCACCAATTTGTTCATTCAACTCCTAATTCCCAACTTATAGATTAATTGCCACAGATGTAATTTATGTCACCGCTTCACTTTCTTCACCCATTTTCAAACTTTCATCACTTTTATTACTTTATATATGTATCCTAAATGTATCAAGGAACAACGCTTCACTGTATTGGATATGTATAGTATGAGTATCCAATTCTCATATCGTGTCCTAGCATTATAGTTTAGACACAAATTATATATAAAACAAACAACAGAAGACCCTCCACATTAAGTTGTAGGTACTCATATAACAAATGATGGATTGATCCACTCACCAACAAAACTCAAATAGGCCTGACAGTCTGTTTCCATTCTACCTCCACAAATTGGGGTTGTTTGCCCATGAAGGTAGGTAGGACGCAAGTTTTAAATACTATCACATAAACAGATACAGAATAAATTCCCAAGATCTCCAAAGTGAATACGAGCAGGCAAATTTTTTATTCGTGAATGTGGGGAAAACTGTGCACTACCAAGCTTAACCTAAATAGCTGACAAAAGACTCCTATAGTACTAAAGCTTGTTATGCAACTGCTACCCCAGAAGGAGGTTTCGAGTTGTCAGATAAAAAACTGAAGCAGAACACAATTTGAACATGCAACTGACAAAGAAATCAAAAATTTTGGCATTCCAACTAATCTCAACGGAAACTATTATAATTGATTTTGTCTTCTGTCAAACATGATTTTAGTGAAAATAGAGGTGTTTGAATATTGTCAGGAAAAATTAATTTTGCCTCCGGCCCTTGGTTTGACTAGAAGTGATAAAAAGTATCTTCCACATTGAGTTGGGAAATTAACACTAAGTTTAATATGAAACCAGCTTTCAGAGTATAAACACCCAAACATAAACCCTTTCTCTTCAAACTCAATTGTAACTAAACAAATTTTACAAAAGCCCAAAAAGAGTAAGGCAAACTAAAGCCCTAACCAGCCCACCAGCAAAAAAAATATCTTAGTTTTTTTAAAGCAAGGTCACAACGCCGTTAAAAAATATTCAACCTAAAGCATGCACTTGGTTTTTATAAAGCAAAAGGTCATACATGTAGTCAAAAAAGGTCCAACCTCTCTCAAAGTTTTATTTAGATCTCACTCACCATTGAGCTGGCCCTAAATCAATTCAATTCAAAATTACCTTTACCAAACACTAACCAGTGCTGTCAAACTAGCGTTGCTATAACACCGTATCATGATCTTTCTTTCTTAGGGAAAAAAAAAGAGGCAACTATAACTATAACAAACTTATCTCCCTCTACCATGGTAGTTAAAATCCCAATTTGGATTGTAAGATCCCACAATTCGTAATCCTAATCTGGTGGAATCGTCCCTGTTAATCGGTGAATCATGTAATCTACATTCTTCGAAACGTTTCTTTGAGACATAATGCAAGCAATTTCAAAGTAAATTCATATTCCTTTTTCTACTAAATCCACTAATCAATGCAACACAGAAAGAAAGAAAAAAAAATTTAACAAAAACTAGGGCACATTACCGAACTTCCAGCTCTGAAGGTCTTTTCAACAGTATTTCCAGTAAGATGATTCTTAAGCTTAGTCCTCACAAATGCAGCACCTTTTCCAGGTTTCACATGAAGAAACTCTATAAAAACAAAATTCAAAACACAATTTTAATCACTAGTCATTATAATCATAATCACAAATATTATGTTAATAAAAAATACCTAAGACACGCCAAGGTGAACCATCAACTTCGATGTTAGTACCAACTTTAATGTCATTACTAGAAAGAGCATAAATCTCTGAAAACAACAAAGAGATTAGTTGAGTTAAGAAGGGTGGTTAGAAAAGAGGTTAGTGAAAAGATGAAAGTGGGGCTTACTGAGAAAACGAGGATTAGAAGGGGTGCGGATAGGAAAGTTGGAGGGGTATGAAGAAGAAGAAGATTTGCGAAGAGAGAAAGATGAAGAAGAAGAAGAAAAATGAGAGAGATTGAGCTTCAAGGTAGCGGTTCCCGCCATCATGCTGTGTTATGTTTTGTAACTGCGGAGAAAATGGTTTCTAGAGGATAAGGAAAGGATGCTGTCTAATTCACTCACATTCTAGGTTCTACTTTCTAGCTACTTTCTCAACTCTCAATTGGGGTATTTTAGGAAGACATGAGAGGATTTTTTCTAAAAACATTAGTAATATCAAAGACTTTTTCTTTTTATAACTTTTTTAATTTTCTTTGATAATAACTTCTTTTTTTTTAATATCTAAGATGGTGTTGGAGAGTAGCGTGGGAACATGCCGTCCGACATGAAACTATGGTCTAACCTATTTAAAGTCTAGTTCGGTCCAACTCGTTTAATAAAAACTAGACTCTAATTCGTGCGATGCACGGGCTTTGTATATAAATATCATATTGATCGAACATTCAATACTATGCTATGAAACGACTGGAAAAAAAAAACATTAAATTAATGATGATATTATTAGTTAAAAACAATGACCACCAATAAAATAAATGACTACTTATTTAACAAAACAAAAAACCACCAAGTACTGTTGCAGAATCACTTCCCCCTTCCTCTATATGCAACTTGATCCAAGGAAAGGTGATTCTCACCTCAAAATTCATTCACAGTTGCACAACTTTACTTGCAAAGAAAGAAATAATAAAAGTATGCATAGGAAATAAAGGCTAACAGCAGAATAAGGTTTTGAACGAAACAAAATTCAGATTAAGTTCAAAAAACATGACATTACACGACACAATCTGAATCCTTAGATAATAGACCAAGAAATTGTGAAAAAACTAAATAGGAAGACAGCCAAAATTGGTGTAAACATCTCAAACTAAAAACAAATAACGCAAAAAGAATATTCCAATTCTAAAAAAATATGCATATTGATAAAATGCATATTAAATTAGAATACCACTTAAGTAGTGGTATGAGAGGAAGGTTGTAAGGTCACGTCCTTCCATTTGCAAAAATCAAAATATCAAAATATATGACTCTTCTGTTGTCTGTGTAATTTACCACAGTTTAGTTTTTTTTTAGAGAGACACGGTTTAGGGCTTGTTATATATAGCTGAGTTTGCATGGAAATTGGGGTAGCCGAATTTGCATGGAAATTAGGGTATCCTGTTTGTAAACGTATTAAATGAGTGTACAACAACTTGTCAAAAAAAAAGTCTACAAAAACAATAGATATATACAAACGATAACACAACAGGATATGAATGAAAAACTCATCAGTGAGGAGAAATATTAGGGATTACTGCATTTTAGAGGGAATTTGTTAGATTAAATTGGTGCGCTGCATTTTAGATGGAATTTGTTAGGTTAAATTGTTGCTAACCTAATGCAACATTTTAGAGGGAAATTATTAGGTTAAGTTGTTGCAGACCTAACAAAATTAATAAATAAGGATGTTGGGTTCAAGTTTTTTACATAGCTTATTTACGGCTAGGCTAAGACTTAAAAAAAAACATATTAAGCATATCAAGTTGGTCTATTAAATTTTTTATATATAATATTTCTTCCATTATTAATATTGTTGATTTTTTTTATAAACTCAAGTCTTTCTATAATTTGGTTATTTACTAGCATATATAGTTGTGTACTTTAGGCCGTCATAAGATTTGACCTATTTAGTAGCAGACTTATGAGTGTGGAGGTCTTAATGTAAATAGACTTTCAGGTTTCATCAGATCTTTAAAAAGGTCAGGTTATACCTTAAAAATGAGCATATGATAGATAGTAGGTCAAGCTCAAGCCTATACTTTTTGAAGTAGTCCAAACTTAGGCCTTACAAAGTTCGGGCCGACCTAACCCATTTTCACCCCTATTGGAGACGCTTGGGATCAGAGGCGAAACAACGAGCCAATATTCTACGTTCATAAAAGCGAAAGACGTCAAATCTTCATCCAAATTCATGATGGTGATGAGAGAGAAGAAACTGAATGATTTTTTTGTTTTAGAAAGAAACTAATCAAGTTCGCATTACATAATAGTTCATTAAAAAAAGATAATTCTTCGAAAAAAGAATTATAAAAAAACTAGTATTTTTAATTTTTTTGCTTAAATATACTTTTGATCCTTTTATTAAGAAAAGAACCTAAGTTTTAGTCCCTCTGTTTTTAAAATCATCTCTTTAGTCCACTTATTTCATTTTTATTTTTTTTTTGGAATTTTTATCAATAATTTTTTATGATATGACATATTCATTTATGACACAGTAAAATTTATCAGGCTACAATAAATATTCATAGTTGTAAAAATATGTCAAACAAACATGGCTGACAGTCATAAATGGATTGGTCACTTCTTCAACAAATGACCAAGAAATGAAATGTAGGACCCAAAAGGTCCAAAAATAATTTGGGGATCAAAAATTCTTTTTTTTTTTAAATAGATGATCAAAGGTCAGTTGAAGCCTATTTTTTATAACATAAAAATATTAATATATTAACTTTTTTGTAACAGTCAATTTGACAATTCGATAAATTGTTATAAATTATGCTCAAACATGGGTAGAGGTGTCAAATGGGCTGGTCCGGCCTAGCCCGAGAGGCTCGACTATATAAATGGGTCAGCTCAACCCAACCCATTTGTAATTGGTCGCAAATTCTAGAGCTCGGTCGGGGTCGTGTGGGCCATGGGCCAGCCTGCCCGTTTATGTTTCATTTTTAAATTTATTCACTCTTTTTTATGTATTAGTTACTCACCACTATTTTTTGCTAAAATATGATTGGATAGACATAAAAATGTAAATGATTTTTACATTAACATTGAATAATAATTAAACTCTAGATTATTACTTCAATTAAATCAAATTAATAATTTATAAACTTTTACATTTTAAAAATTTAAGCTAAATTCATTAATATTTTTTAAGTTTATTTATTTAAATATTTTTTTATTAATAAATTTTAAATTGATTGATAATTTTTTAAAAAAATATATTGTTTTTTTAACAAAAATCAAAGGAAATATCGATAATGGGCTGGCCCAAGGCCCGAAGGGCCAGCCCGGCCCGACCCACTTTTATATGGGCCAAATGGACTTGGCCCAAAAAACCCAGTGCATTTTTAGGCTAGATTTTTAGGTCTGGCCCAAAATATGGGCTAATGGGCTGGTCCATTAGCCGACCCATTTTTTACAGGTCTAAACATAGGTTCAAAAACAAAAATGCGAAATTAATCTTTTTTGTATTTAGTGTGTGTTAGTCTCACCGCTACACTCTTATGGGAAAACCATCAATATAATTAGAGGCAGATTAGTAAATCTATTATGTTTTTTACACGAAATCAAGAAAATTAAACGCAATCAACTATATATTTAATAAATGTGAAAATGGATAATTTTGCTAATTATACAATTTAATATAGGGGGGCGTGTCCTTGTGAGCTTAACTCAGTTAGTAGAGACAATGCATAATATATACAAGGTCTGAGGTTCAAATCCTGCCCACCAACAAAAAAAAATAATATAAAGGGGGGAGAAATTTTCTTAAGGTAAGCAAATGATTTTGGTGACTTAACCAAGTCACATTTCATTATTTTTTTTTTTTTTAAGGAAGTCACATTTCATATTTGTTGACTAACAAATTCTAGATACTCTCAAGAAAATTAAAAGCAACCAACTATATATTTAATAAATGTGAAAATGGATAATTTTGCTTATACAATTTAATATAGAGGGGTCCTTGTGAGCTTAGCTCAGTTGATAGGGACAATGCATAATATATGCAAGGTTTGAGGTTCAAACCCCGACCACAAAAAAAGAAAAAATATAAAGGGGGGAGAAATTTTCCTAAGGTAAGCAAATGATTTTAGTGACTTAACCAAGTCACATTTCATTTTTTTTTTTTTTTAATTTACATTTC
>Ga0228711_1003616_pt1 | contig 24046 bp, 8 predicted proteins | sample MedpolnodulmetaG_2_FD_177996 | JGI IMG/M metagenome (GOLD analysis project Ga0228711, IMG submission 177996) | Root nodule microbial communities from Medicago polymorpha collected in Santa Monica, California, United States - brown nodules | ecosystem: Host-associated > Plants > Roots > Nodule...
AAATAATCTAAAATTTTTTAAAAAAAAAAAAAAAATTAATCTACAAATTAACAATTATCTCCCTCTAAAAAAAACTAACAAATATTTCAACCTTTATTATATTATTCCCAATACAATACAATTAAAAAAAATTGTTACATACGGTCAAAATATTTGAAGTTTAATAAACAAATAAATAATTTCAAAAACAAAAATCATCTCATGAATAACAGTAACACAATTACACACTAGTTAGCCAACATAGTACATTGGATTTGGGAGTTTGAATGTCCTTCTAGGACTTGGAATCCCCTCAATGCTGCTATATTGGTCCCCAAGAATGCCCCAAATGCGATAACCACCTTTCATTAGCTCTTTTCTTACATCAGACTTGTACTTTTTCACTGATACAAATTCATTAGCTGTGTCTCTGCAAATGAAAAAATTATAGTACAAGAAATAGTGAGAAACAGTGATGAAATAAACCTAAATTTGGTGAAATTTTTAGCCAAATACACTTATAAATCATAGAACCAACTAAAATAGATATATTTTTGTCCATACCTTCAATTGCATATCAAAGGATATATTGAATGAAAGAGATAAATTATAGAGAAATTATTATTCTACTTACCTAAAGAAAATTCTAGTCCACCCATAATAACCAACATTGACAAGATTGTCAATTGTGGCTGATCTGAGATGTTCCCTCCTTGCAGTGATCAATATGATTTGAATACCTCTTGACTTAAGTTCATTGAATAGCTTCAATGAATGATCAAGAGCAGGTGCTTTACCCTTTCTCATCCATTCCTCAACAGATGTCACATTCAATTTATTTCCCCTAGAGTCAATAAAAAAAATCATCATCATTTTGAACTATTATTGTAATCACAAGGTGGTCAAAATAGGAATTAAGAACCATATAAAGGTTCTAGTACTTAATTTTTGTGTGTAAAATGGGTATTTTATGTGAGTCTGGGCAGAGACTAATCACTCAATCTGCATCCGAGCCCGTGCAGAGACTAACTATATAATGGATAACAAAACTTCCTCTCAAAAATGTTAACGTTTCGCATTATGAAAGTTGTATTGGAACTCAAAATTTCTAGTTAAACCGAAAGAGATCCGAACCATCTCATCTAACCATCGGAATATAAATATTTTTTTTGTAGATAAACGAAATGACAAAGGCATCATAAACTCACACACATAAGTGGAGGTGTCGGAGTTTGAACCCTGGTCATAACGTCTGGCCTAACAATTTCGACATTTTTGCTAGTTGAGCTAAGACTTATACGGCAAAATATAAATACTTAGGTTGAACTGAATAGTAACCAAATAATCAGCACATTGTTAAAGAGTGAATTTAAGATTTACCCATATTGATTGTTCTTGTAGTAAGGAACAGTTGAAAGTAGAGTATCATCAATGTCAAAAATCCAAGCATCTCTTCCATCTTTCTTCAAATTGCAACTTGTGCTAAGATAAACCAAACATTCTTCAGTTGCTCTTTCTGAGTCCACTTTATATTGTGTAGACTTCATGTATTTTCCAATGTATTCAATGCATTCTTCAGGCACAACTTCAAAATCTTTAATGTTGTGTAACTCAACATTCATTCTCCAACTTTCACAATAGTTCTTCAAGCTAATCTTCAATCCATTACTCTTCAATCCATTACGTGATAGCTTCAATATGTTCCAATCTGCAACTACTAATGGAATTAAAAGGCATGTGCAAACCAAACACCACCCAAGTGCTTTGCTCATATTTTTTTTCCTTTGGCAAAAGGGAATGTAAACATGGGTAATTATAGGTAGATATAGGAAATAATGGAACCAACTACTAAATTTTATATGTTTAATTATATTATATGAAAATGACTAAGAAATTAAAGTCATATGGCTTGGATAGCTAGCCATTAGCTTTGACATGCACCACACTCACATGCTATATGGTTGTCAAAATAGTAAAAAACTAGAGAAACGTGCCTACATGATTTCTGTGAGGATCTTAAATTTTCACACAAGACAAAGAATATATGCTTGTTCTTACAATTGAGAAATGAGGTTTATCACTTGATCATACTCGTTCCATATAACTCCTTTGATTATAGTTTATCATTCGTGAATTGCACGGTTGTTTTAAATTAATTTTGGATATAAAATATGACAATATATCTCTTGAGATATACTTATTTTTGTTTTACACATTATTTAAATTATAAAAGACTCAAAACATCTATGATGTTGTTTGGTTAAAGAAGAAATGGAATTACAACAATTTAAATCAACACATTTTCAAAATCATTAGCAACTCATTATAAAACCTCTATTTTATCTTCAAATACATGGACACGGACTCCAAAACATAGTTAAAAACATCATATGATGAAGTGTCACTAGCCTATCCGTTTATGTAGAGACGAAGCTAAAACGGGGACCAACAAAAGTCACAGTCCCCCCAAACTTTTTTTAATTTTTTTTATACTAGTGTGTATTATGTTTTTTGTCTCTATATTTATTTGTTGTGAACTTTATATGATGTTGTATAATGAACTTTTTCTTCGAATCAATAATTGGGCCTTAAACACTTAAATTTCTAGATTTAATTATACGAATCCTTAACTCTAATAATTAAAAGCGAAAAAGAATTTGAGATTTTGTTTGCAATTTAAAAAAGTATCATAATGCTTAACAAGAATCTCGTTTTAGAATTCCCCATAGCAATTTTGCTTTGAAAATTTGACTCATTGTATGACATTTTGTCTGTGTATTCTCAAGCACCATCGTTTGCATTTTATTTGTTTCATATTTTCTTTCTATGCTATTTAAAAATCATTTTAGTCTATTAATTCTCTAGCAAGCCTCAAAATACTCATCATTCTTATATCCTTGAAATTTCTTATAATTTTGAGTGTATTTTTACTTTGAATATATCTTATAATTTCTAATTAAATTGCTTATGTTATGCATTTAAAAATTTATTTTTTCTTTAACAAATTATACTTTGAACATGTTCCCCCTAAACGTAATTCCTGACTCCGTCCCTGAGTTTATGTTGTGACGCATAAGCTGGTATCTAACGTGCTTGTCAATCACATACGATCTATGCTCAATGATACCATCTCTCCCTTTGGTTTCCCCGCTTCTACCGTTTCTTTGATCATGAGTATCATTTCAACAACCTTTATATCTATTTTAGGGAATGGTAATAAAAATTAACATTTTCATCCCCTCTACAGTCTTGGTCAAAGTGATTCTCTCTCACCACGTCTCTTTGTTCTGTGCATGGATCATTTTGTTGACATGATTGAAATAAGCTTAGTAAACTTGTCTCCAATATACTGCTTTGCTTAGTAAACTTGTTTAAAGGTTGTTGTAATTTGAAAATAAGCTTTTGGTTGGGGATTGGAGATTAGTGCCTCCACTCACTTGATTACTAGTAAAATATCAAATAATATTATTTTTGTTCTATTAAATATTAAGTATCGATCTTTTCTATAAAAAAAAAAAAAAGTATCGATCTCTATAAAATATATTGAAAATTTTATTTGTGAAAAATCACATATACAATGACATGATAGATAAATTGTTCAATGATCATTTCACATACATACAAAAAATGTATTTGATGGTGTTGAAAATGAAAAAAGTCATATAATATTATCCGTGACTAAAAATAAATTGGACTTTGAGTATGTTTATCCTATGATTTTTTCAACGGTCTCATCTACCGTTTTCCCTCTTCCATTGATATTTCTCTTCTATTTTTCCTCCCTCATGTCCGATTTAGGAGGTTTTTTGGTAGCATGTTCATGAAGATACAATGGTTCTCAGTGTGGATGCTAGTGCGTCGACTAATTCAGGAAAAATAGGTTTTGGGGTCTAATTGAAAATTTTGCTGGAGTTTTGCAAGTTGATTTTTATAGAAGTGTGGGTGTGTGAAACGAAACATTCTTCATGTTGAGATCTGAACTTTTTTTAGTGGTCTTAAATTATGTTGGGAGAGGGAATTAAAAAATTCTTTTGATTTTATTTTTTTTGCAACCTCTCATCATGTGGTTTAGTTAGTGGCCAGTAGTTTTGATAAGTTGATATTTTGGAAAGTATTTACAAGTACTCGATACTCGACTAGGGATTGAGTCGTTAGACCTTTGTCACACTCTTATGGAAGATAATTGTTCAAATATTCTTTTGACTCATTGGTTGTGCGTTATGAACCTATTCCAAGTCTCTCCTCCTTGATTTTGGCTGATGCATTTGAAGAGTACTTTTTTTTTTGAACTATTTTTTTTCCTGGACTGGATATCAGTTCTGTGCAACTAATCTCTCAAGTCTAATGTTTTGATTTCTCCTCTTCCCCTGCACAAAACACTCGCGCCCAACTGATTTGACTATTATAACCCTACGTGAGTTAACTCACTAGTTTTAAAACACCCTTATGCTTCAGCTGCCTCTTGCTTTGTTCCTGAGATAAAAAAACAACAATGAAAATTAAGAAATTAAAAGAAGAAATTCAGTTCATATACCACTGTTAGTTTTTCTTTTTCTAGATTGATTGTCGTTTTCTTATTTGAGGTTCAAAGAAGAAAATTGATGAGTGGAATGACCGAAGTTTTATGAGCAACAACTCAAAGTGCATCACCGGAGATTCTTCTAATTTTAATATCCTTTCCAAGCAGCTTTGAATATTCATATAACTTTGTCCTCTGTCCAAGCACCCATCAAATAAGTTTGAGTTATTTCGGAGACACGTACAAAAGAAAATATCAAATCATACTGAGCATGTTCTTTTAGAAAGCAATAATTGCTCAGGTGGCTTAGCATACCACACAGATAGATCATTCATGAAGCTTACAAATCACTAGATTGAGGCAGCAGAAACATATAGCATAAGGTAAGAGTGTTTTAAAACTAGCGTGAGTTAACTCGCGCAGTGTTTTACAGCTGCGTGTGTTAACTAACACATAAATTTACATATGCGTTAGTTAACTAACGCGGGGTATTTTGGTCAGTTTGATTGGGTGGGAGCGAAATATGCAGGGGAAAGAGAAGAAATCTAAAGTTTTTTTTTCTCTCTTTTGTCTCTTACATAACAAAACAAGAAGTTTTCTCTTTTGGCCCCCTATAATTTCTCAATCTTTCAATTTTTATCTCCTGAACTTTGTTTTTTGCGTTTAAAAATGCTTCAATAAATAAATAATCACAATACGTTGTTTTTAAAGATTTGTGAGCAATTAGGGAGGTCAAAATAGCAAAACTCACAAAATAAAGGTCTTCAACCTTAGCATGTTGGGCTGGATGCTCAACTTCAAAACCCTAATATGAACCCCGCTTGCTTCTTATAAATATTCCCAAAACACAAACCCTAATTCCACTCCTCGTTGCTGCACTCGTTCCAATCCCCGATTTTATTTTGTCTTATCTTTCTTAGTGTTAATTTTACTATACTGAAAATCAAATTAATTTTTGCTGGGGTGCTTTTTGTTTTCATTTTGTTTCAATTTTTATTTTGCAACATTGGGATATGATGATAAAATCTTTGGATGTAACATCCACTCTTACTGTGAATTTATTCATATTTGGTGATTCAACCATCGACCAACTGATCCCATCTCAAACAATTTTACTTTATTTTAATTTCGGATAACTTTAATTTTAAATTATTTACAATTTTTATTTTTTGTTTAGTTATTGTTTTGATTTTGATGTTGGAGTTTAACACTTGTTTTCTATGAAACATGGACACTGGACACACTCACACATACCTACACGATAATAATTTGAGAAAATGACATAATTCAATGGAATGATAAGCGTTTCTTTCGAGTTGTCTGATAGCGACTGGTGTCCGGTCATGCCTTCGATCAAGTATTGTTCTACATTGCATGTTTTACTTATATTTGGTGACTTTTTTTCATTAAATTTGTTTGAAAAAAATTTCACATATGGATTTTTATATAGTATATGTTAGTTTAATAATGGTTTAAATTAAAATATAGTTTGTTGGCTTAAAATGCAAGGAGATATGATGATATTTATCCAATGGTTCTGTTATAGATGATGAAACAAACATGCACTACCATCTGATTTCTTGAATTAAGCCATCTAGATTTATTGATTTAATCATCTTTTTTCCCACTTTTTGTCTTGCTTTTATCACTAAATGTCTTGTATGTTTGTGTCTCTGGTGTCCAAAATTCAGACTTTTTTGTTTGTACCAGTTCATTTTATTTTTTATTTTTTTTGTATTGAGTCATTCTATATGTATCTCACTGAAATTTATTTTCTTTGGAGATAATGTCAAGTGTTATTGTAAATCCAAGGGTGAAATGAAAGGTAATAGATAAAATTATCATTCCTTTTTATATTTTTGTAGAATTAATTTTTGAATATGATGAATGACCTGTTTTACCATGATACTAAGATATGACTTTGTTTTTGATATCACTCTAACCAAAGAAAATTGGAATCTGCTTGTTCTAGTTGTTAGGCTATGGTATATGAAAGACATGGCTAAGGCCAAATTGCTTTGGTGAATATATTTTGCAATTTAGCCTTGCAAATTATTAATGTAATGTTCATTCCAAACCATATTTTGTTATGTTCATTTTATCCTTTGCTAATTATATAGTATAGTACAATTGGATTGAATTTGCTGTCATTGTGCGTGTCTGGTGTTGTAGTTGAAAATACTTATGATATTAATGGTATTCAATAAAAAATGAATGTTGCATAATTGAATGAGGGTGATGGTTATATTATTACCAACTTATTTGTTTCAACCAATGTTGTTTTATAGAATTATAGAGTACCAACATTGGCTGAAATTACTAAATTGTTTTATAATTCTGTCTATCGAATTATAGAGTACATTCATTGATTTAAAATCGTGTAGAGGATGTGATGATAGTAATTGTCGCCCCAGTCTTAATTTACACTATAATATTAGTGCAACATGGTGACTGACTTCTTATCTGATCCTCTAACATTATCTTTTATTTTTTTATTGCCAATTTCATTATACTGAAATGAAATCAATTTTGACGGTGTTTCTGTTTGTTATTTAATTTTCACTTTGCAATATTGATTGATACATTGGGATATGAGGATAAAATCTTTAAATGTGACATCCAGTCTTACTGTGAATTTCATACTTGGTGATACATCGATCATCTGATCCCATCGTCCTTATTTTCATTTTTCAACATCAAATCATATTTGTTTTTTAAAAAATTACTCTTTATTTTGTTGTTGGATTTGACGGTATGTTTTAGATTTTTATTTTATACAGCATATGTTTGTTGGCGATTTAATTTAGAATATAGTTTGTTGGCATGAAATGTCAAGAGATATGATGATAATTATCCCAACGGTTCTGTTATAGATGATGAAACAAACATGCACTACCATCTGATCTCTTGGAATTTTATGAAACCATTCCTATTTCCAAATTTCTTTAATTAAGCCAATTTTCTCCTTAAATTTTGTTTTGGTTTTATCATTTGTGTATATTTGCCTATGGTATCTGATGTCCAGAATTAAGACTTTGTTTTGTAGCTGGACATTTCATTTTTACGGGCATACAATGAACTTTTTACAGATCTTGCGACACAGGGGTTTTCTTCAATATAAGCCTACTGTTAGGTTGATCTCGTTACAGAAGTGTCAGGTTTTCTCTATGCTTGTTTCTGCTCTATTTGGACTCGACACAGACCGTGAATCCTGTTTACTTGAATTCACAAGTTCGAACATTTCGTAATGCAAGTCGATTCTTTTATTTCATTACTGTCCCTAGATGTTAATATCAACCTTAATTTTAACCCTCCTCTTAGTTTGAAATATTCCCAAAACACCAATTTCACTCCTCGGTTGCCTTGAAGGGCATGATTTCGAACCTCATTGCCATAATTCTTCTATCCTCTCTTGTACCAATGAGGTTTGAAATCATAACTATTCACTTTTTTAGTTCTGCATATCAAATTATTAATATTTAATTATTGAATTCGTCCTTTGATATAGCTTTATTATAAATTGGTGAAGAGGAGGATGTGATGATAGTAATTGTCGCCCCAGTCTTAATTTGCACTATATTGGTAGTGTAACATGGTGACTGACTTCTTATCTGATCCTCTTATTACATCTACCATATATCTTAGTGTAATTTTGTTATACTGAAAGTCAAATTAATTTTTGTTGAGTTGCTTTTGTTTTTGTTATATTTCAATTTTCTCTTTGCAGCATTGATATAGTGGGATGGGATATGAGGATAATTTTTTTAATGTGACATCCAGTCTTACTGTGTATTTCATTTATACTTGGTGAAACATCAACCATCTGATCCCATTTACCAGATTTTAATTTTTTATTATCATTTATCATATCATTCTTGTTTTAAAAAATTTCTTTTATTTTATTTTATTTGGATGTTGGATTTGATGGTATGTGTCATATAGCATAGTCTGTTGGCTTGAAATGCAAGCATTTGTGATGATGTTTATCCAACATTTCTGTTTTAGAAGATGGCAGGTATGTGTCATATAGCATAGTCTGTTGGCTTGAAATGCAAGCATTTGTGATGATGTTTATCCAACATTTCTGTTTTAGAAGATGGCATGTGTTTTCCTTTATTTTAATTTTTTCTAAGAAAAAAAGAAAAAGGAATGATAATTGATATATTACTTTCCTCAATTCAACTATGTTTTAGTAATATATAAGGAATGATAATTGATATATTTTTCATAATGATTGCTGGTAATTTTGTGTGGAGATTTTTTGAATAAAGGTTTCTCTGCACCTCCTTGGCAGTTCACTATCCTCTCTATTTTTGATGAGGTTTGCAATCACAACTCTTCACTTATTTAATTCTATATCGAATTAATATTGAATTATTGAACATGTCATTTGATATATAACTTTATTATAAATTGGTGAAAAAGAGGATGTGATGATAGTAATTGTCGCCCCAGTCTTAATTTGCACTATAATAATAGTGTAACCTGGTGACTGACTTTTTATCTGATCCTCTTATATCTTCCATATATCTTTGCATTAATTTTTTTATACTGAAAATCAAATTAATATTTGTTGAGTTGCTTTTGTTTTTATTATATTTCAATTTTCTCTTTGCAGCATCGACACAGTGGGATATGAGGATAAAATATTTAAATGTGATTATATTTAATATACGTGTTACTCCTTTACTCACGTACCATGCACAAGCACAAGGGCTTGACTATGTTTTCCGATCCCACATTTCGCGTCGACTCGAACCAGATTCAGTCGGATTCTATCACCGATTTTGGTGCTAAATGCGGTGGTTTTCAATATGACACAAGTAATTATCTCCCTTTTTCTTTTTTGTATTTTTATTTGAGTTTGTTTGATTTGATATTGTTGGTGAAATTTTTCAATCAATTAAAGAGTGCTCCTTTTTAAAATTTGAGCATTATAGTGTTGAGATTCATAGCTTACAAAATGTTAAGGACATTTCATTACTATGTTACCCTTAAGAAAGAGAAGTTGATGGTTGTTATAATAGAAAAAGTAATGAAATGTATTGAACATTTTATAAGCTATAATTCTTAATACTATGTTATGTTCAAATTTTTAAAAGATCAATTAACTTAAAATATTGAACCAACAACATCAAAGAAACTCAAATAAAAGAAAAAAGAATGGGAAATATTTACATGTATGTGGGGGGGTTGGGTAACTCAAGTTGTTTGAGCCTAGGGAAAAGGAGTTGGAGGTCATGGGTTCAAACATGTGTGTCGTCTTGAAAACCATCGCCTTTGGCACCAACATCAGTGATGAAAACAATCCAATTGAATCGAGTTCAATTCGACCTGGAACGTGGGAGTTGGAAAACAGAGTCAAGTCTTTGTTGTTGTGCATGTTAAGTGAGTAAAGGAGTAACGTCTATATTGAAGAAGACATTGTTGTCTCTGGAACAGATAGAACCTGACTATCTGCTCATGTATGTGGCTGCAAACGGTCAGACTCTTGCACGGTTTTGTCTTGCTGCCGTTTATTTATTGTTTGTTTGGAACACTATGTTAAAAATATGTTTGGGTTGAAGTGCATATTGATTTGATACTGATTCATGTAACCAGCTATAACAAGCTGTATTATCGAATATATGTTTTATTTTCTTTTTTGTTCTCTTGTAGATAGCTATTGCCTCCAGACATGTGTCCTCCTCAACATCTCATTAAAGTATATTCTCTTTCCAAATAATGCCAATGTTATTGTAAACCCCATGGGAGAAATGAAAGGTAATAATTAAAATTGACATTCTTGTAAATTTTTTTATGTGCTGAACTGTGGCTTAGACCAAGGATTAATTGGTCTTTTGATTTGAAACACCTTTTAATTGAAAATGTGGATCCTACCTTAAAATGATTTAGTACACTAAGAAAAATGAAATATTGACATAAATAAAAATTTTGATCTCAAATACATTGCTCTTTTGATTTTGATGTATATACAATTAAAGAGATATAGATACATCACATGCGATGTTTGTATTTTGATGTTCAAATAATACAATCCAGTTATTCTTTATTACATAATTCTCACCCTCTTTTTTCTTTTGTATATCTTTCTTTGATCTCATCGTCTAAACATAAATTTTGAACATTTGAATGAGACATGGAGAATTTTTATTAAAAAATAACCCTACGTGCTCTATATATTTTGTGTGGGTAAAAGAGTCATTGTTGGCTGGGCAATGATTACAAAGAGAGAGGTCTTTAGTGGGAAATACCCAATTCAATCGGGAAATCAGAACCCAACTTCTATCAGAGTTAGGATCTTCTCCATTTATCAATATCAACAGACAAATGAAAAGAAAAAGAAAACAACGTTAAGAATTTGAAGGTGCCGCCACCATTTTCACCAAATGGGTTTGGCTTTGGTATCTCATATTCTGTCTTAGTCTTCTTTCCCTCTTTCTCATTCTCTTACTGCCCCTTCATATTGAATTGGGTTTGTTTTCTTCCCACTGTGACAGAGCTTTCATAATTTACACTTGATATGAGCCCTGCACCAAAGAAATTGTATTGGGCATCAATATTTTGATGTTCAAGCATCATTTCATGAATCAAGCCTTTTTCCTCTCACTTTTTTGGCTTGGTTTTATCATCTGTGTTTGTTTTCCTACGGTATCTAACATCCACAATTTAAAATGGTCTAGCCTTTGTAAAAATGCATGCAATGAAATGGGCGTGGTATAAATTTCTTTACATTTTTGATCTCTACATTTGAAAATCTTGTTTGTTTCACCCACTTTTTGGTTAATATTTTCATACTCTAACACATGAAAGGAAGTTGGTGTGGTTTGAATATTGGTTCTCTTTTCTTCCTGAATCAAGTTGCAGTCAGAAGATGCATATTTTGCTGGTTTAGAAGTGTGTCATGATACGTGCGCATCCCACTAATGATTGGGATGAAGTGCGTAATGATTTGATACTGGTTTATGTAGCCAGCTATATCAAGCCATATTATCAAATATATCGAGTTGGATCTCTTGTGGGATCTTTCTTTTCGCAATTTGATACATACATTTTTAATATTAGTTGATATTTAAGCGATTGTGTAAGATATTTTTTTCACAATGATTGCTGGTAATGTGGTGTGGTGATATTAGTTGTTTAAAGATATATCTCTGCACCTCTCATGACCAGCAAAATTAGTGCGTCCAATCTTACCCTACCCAGATGATTTCTCTTATTTATCATATCATCCCTGTCTATTTTCAGCAATGAGATTGAGTTTGATAAATTTCAGCAATGAGTTTTTGCATTTTATATTTTTGTACGTTTTTGGTTCTCTGCTAGATAGTTATTGCCTCCAGACATTAGTCATGTGAACTCCACATACAATGGTTTGATACAGTTACATGTCTGGAAAATTAACGAGTCCATCGTTACAGAAGTGACAGTTTTCTTGGTGCTCGCTTCTGCTCCATTTGGACTCTACACATCTTTGTCCTGAGTTATGTTTGCTTGTCATTACAAGTTCAGACATGTTGCAGTGCAAGTCAAAAATTGTTTTATACTGTTACTGTCTCCGGACGTTAGTCAGGTATCTTCTTCAACAGACTATGGTTGATACCGTTACATGTCCGGAAAATTAACTGAGTCCATCGTTACAGGTGTGATGGTTTTAGTGCTCACATCTGCTCCATTGGAACTCCACATACATAGGACATTTTGTCACATTCCTCTTCACTTTTAAACAACAGCATTGAATGCTAGGATTATGTTCAATTTGTTGTTTCTATGTCAATTAAAATGTTTGTGCTATCTGACAGCTGTTTCAAAATTTAAAGAAATTTATAACGTAACGTAATTAAATTTTATAAAGAGAAATGCTAGGAACACTCTCTTTCTAGCACTCTCTCTACTCTTGGGTAAAACCCATGTGGGTCTCACCACTTTATGTGGGATCCATTTCCAATAAAAGAGTGAATGTTAGAGAGTGTTAGAAAGAAAGTGTCTACAGCACTCATCTTTTATAAATTCAATTTACGCTATGTGCAAATTTCTGAATTATAATTGTCTGAAATACAATTCTTGTTGTTTGTAACATTGATGAACAATGGTTTTGATATGATCTAACGGTTTGGCCATATTTTGATACTTCTAATTTGGAAAATATTTCGTAATTGAAACTACTTGTTGTCCCTAGGTTTAGTATTTGAAATTCTTAGCTGTATACTTGTTGTCCCTACTTGTTTCTGATCCGTTTCTCAACCTTTTAAAAAAGAAATTAGGTTTTTTTAAGTCTATTTCTCAACCTTTTAAAAAAAATATTAGGTTTTTTAAGTCTAGAGTGACAATCAATTGAGCCATTGTTATTTTTTTAACAAGCAGATGGTGCTAGTGTTATCAAGGGAGAAATGACAGGTACTAATTAAAGTTGTAATTCTCTGTTGTAGATGTGCTGATCTGTAGCCTAAATGACAGGTACTAATTAAAGTCTAAAGTTGCTTATAATTGTGACTGGAAGGAGTATACAACAATTATTATGATATTGTTACTCCAAAAGGTAATGCATAAACTTATAAACATTGAAAATTAAAGATATATACCTACATAGCGATTCTGTGTTTGCTCCATTTATCTTTCCTCCATTTATTGTTCATTTATGAGAGAGACGGTCTTTCACTTTTCTGTCTCTCTCTCTCTCATAATTGGCCAATAAATGGAGGGTAGACCAATGTAGCAAATTCGGACTCTCCTATAAAACGTGTTCATTACATGATTGTTGCATTTCTAACATAAATACATTTTAAAGTTAGGATAAACAGTTTTACTGTAAACACATGTAGTATATCACCAACATTTTGGGTTAGTATCCAATTACCCATATGATGACAATTTGTGGTATTCTGTCTGTGTATGCAGCAAACCTGTTTAATTAAACTCTAATATATATTTTTGAGAGAAATGCAATGAACATACTGTTTGAATGTATTTTGTAGGTATATAGATATTTCTTTAATTTCAGTGTTTTGGTTACCGCATAACTTTTTGATTAAACAATAATCATGGTAATTACTTTATAAGGTTTAGCGTGATAACATGATGGTGCAACATTTGTGTTTGACTGTGATGCAAGTATACTTTTCAACCAATCATGTGTAGAAATGGTTGAATCATGTGATAGGATTTGTGTCATACATTTTTTAACAACAAATAATTTATGAAAACGGTATATAACCTATTGTGTTGCCCATGTGCAATTTGAGACAAACGATCTGCTACCATTGCAAATCCTGTTAAGGATCCGCCAAATCAGATTCTTTTGTCTAGGTGGAACTTGTACTTTCCAAACTACTCTTTATCATTTTCAGGATATGATATACCTGTGTTTGCATCTTTTCCCACTATTTAATCATGGAGTACATAGATTTTACATTATAATTGATTGAAGTCTCAGTTTTCCGTCCACATAACATGGTCTTCATCTTGGTTAACTATAAGAATCTGCTTGATTGTCTCTCTACATTAAGTTGGTTTCCTATAGAAGCCTGAACTGAACAAGAATGTAGCCTTCATACATCTGACCATTAAGTATTTGGGTTGAGTAATAACTATAGCTTTGCTTGTCTCTGAATGTTCTGAAACCAGCACCCCTTTAGCAGAACATGTGAAATTCTGCTGCAAATAGCAGGACTAGAGAACAGTTCAGCAAGAAAGCTTAGACGGTAATGTCCACCACATGGTTTTATCATCTGCAATGATGCATTCTCAAGAGTACCGTGTGGGGATAGAATTGTGCTTACGAGATGAATTTGAAATGTTCATAGGCACGAAGACATTGTGGCTGCAACCACTCACGACAGTTTGAAGTTTTGACAAAGTTGTCTTTGGTTTGGGCTGATAAAAAGTTGTGGATGTGCGTGATGACCCAGAATTTGACGTTGTCTTGGCTAGTTGTAGAGCTATTTTATCTGTTTTTTGTAACAACTTTTATGTCAAGTTTTCTAGGAGAGGTCAATCTTGTAAAGGCGGCAATATATAATGTCAGATCTCAACTTTGTTTTGTATTGATCTTTTGAATTTTATTTGAATGAAATAGTTCTTTCAAAAAAAAAAAAATAATCTTCAAATTGCAATATAGCTTTGCAACTGATCTTAGTTTGTATTTTGTTTGGTTCATATATCTCGTATTCAATTGATCTATCCAAATAGTAATTGATTTAACAAAAATTTCTTCACAAACCTTTTAGGGTCCGTTTGGTTCGAGAGTTTTGGAGGGGAGGGGCGGGAAGGTGAGGGGAGATTTTTAATTTGAAGTGTTTGGTTCAATTTTTAAAAGGGGAGGGGAGCAAATCTTTTTAAAATTTGATTGCATTGTAATAATTATCCTTAAATTAATTTTAAATCTCAATATTAACCTTGTAACAACTTTTATTATTATTTATTATTATTAGGTTATCTTATTCTTATAACAATTATTATTATTATTTTGTTTTAACAACATTTATTATTATATTATCTATAACTCTTATTTGTTACATCTAAAACCACTTCTGCTACTACTTTGTTGATGTCAACGGCCTTATTATTATTATTATCTTATTTTAATTCAATTTATTATTGCTTGTTGATCCTTTTTTTTTTTTGAATGTTAATTCACCGATTCATGTCTTGTTGTGGAAAATATATGAAAGCAGCTTAGATGTGTGTTTGTCATTGGTTGGTTTCTGAAATTGTAAAATAGTAGTTTTTTTTTATTTGATTAAGTTTAAGGGTAAAACAGTAATATAATTTTAAAATCTCTCCCCCTCCCCTCCCCTTGCGAACCAAACACGTTTTTAATTAAAATATATCCCCTCCCCTCCGTTAAAATCTCTCCCCTTTCCTCCCCTCCCCTCCCCTCCTAATTCTCGAACCAAACGGACCCTTACATTCCGTCCCCTCAAACAAAAATAAAATAGGAAAAAGCTAAAATGATAGTTAAAGAATAACGTGTCTATGAATTGAGAAAGGAATAAGTAGAACTAGTTCTCCTAAAAAGAACAACCATAAACTAACCTGATTCATGTATCCACCTAAATCATCTTATCAACTAATCTTAAAAAACAACAAGAAAATTGTGTATGATTAGTGATTCAAACTATCATAGAAAACAGTAAGAAAATTGTGTATATGATTAGTGATTCAAACTTCTAATTTCTTAATCATCATAGCTTCGTAGCAGCAAAATCAGGCCGAAGAGAAGGACTCTGCGAGTGAATATTCGCCACTGCAATGGAAAAAGATTGTAGTGCAGAAAATGGATGTTCGAAATGAACATAATATAAGCCATCATTGATACTCATCATCCTCAAGGTGGAACATAAATTTCTGGAATCCTACAATTAGAAAAGTACAGTAATCTCATTGTTTAATACAAATAAGTCTTTTGTTATACAAACATGGAAACGTGCGTATAAGATTCATGCAAACTAAAGGAAATTCTAAAAAAGCTTGTAAGTTTATAATTTTTTTACAAAGAAGTTAAACAGTGGAAATTCTAAAAAATTTGTGTATGACTAGGAGTTGATTTCAATTTTCGTGAGAAATGGTTAGTTGGAATCTACCCAGCATCAACAATTTAGATGAAAGGCATGTCCGACGTTATACATGTCAGTGTCCAATATTGACACAATACATACACATACAGTGGCATTCAGTCAGTTCTATTTTCTTTTTTAAAATTATTATTAGCGTCTACATTTCAGTGTTGTGTCTAGTCTGGTTCAATTTGTGCCAGTGCTTCATGGACTAATGGGTGAAAGTGGTTCAGACAAAAATCGATGAAATTGAAAACCAAACCAAAAATTATCTGATCTTTAATGGTTCGGTTCAAAAATCGAACCAAACCGAAGGAAACCAAGCTGATTTGTCTAGTTCTCGGTTTTTAATTTTAAAATCCAATTAACTGATGAATTGGACCAATATGTTTATCAAGCTTACCAATCCACTTCAACTTATCTCAGACTCAATATTTACTAATACACCCTAACACCAAAAGAACAAACAACACGAGTAAAACCACAAACCCTAAACTTGGTAGTCATTTCTAACACACTCACCAATACGATACATTTCAATATGTCACTTCTCACTCTTAAGAAACAACAAACCCGTTTTTTTCTCACTGCTGCCATTGTTCTGTTGTTCGTGCTTCAAGTTTATGCTTCTTAGATTTATCCTTTTCCTCCTAAAAAATTGTGTACTTTAAAAATTTAAAGGAAACAAACTTTGGTTTATTTTATATATAAAGTAAGAAAAATTGAAGTGATTTTTCCACAATTCGTGATTTTGTATGAGCTAAACAATTCTCTTGATGTATGTGCTAACCATTCATTAGTTTCCTCGTGTAATATTTTGTATAAGAATCTTAATCTTAATACTATACACTAGCATAGCGAGTTAGTCTTCTATAATCACAAGATCAAATGTATAGTGTTTAGACACACATACAAAGAGACATTTTTTCTAATAATGAAAAATAAATAAAATAAACATTTTGAGAACAAGTGCATCATTGTGTATGTGCCTAAATACTATGCATTTGATCTTGTGACCAAATAAGTATTTCTCATAGCATAGCACTGCCACTAAGAATTATTTTCAGCTTTTCTATATCAAAAAATAAATAAAAAACTCTTAATTCTAAGCTTATGAAGCACAAATACACATAGACATCGGACATGACACAGATACTGACACATCGACACCGTTAATAATTTGATAAAATCACATAATTCAGTGTAATTATATGTGTCGGTGTTGTGTCGGAGTTGAATACGACACATATCTGACACTGGGACACGCCTAATCCGAAGAGTGTCCATGCTTCATAGCTTTAAGCAGCTCAAAGAGAACTATATAGGTAGTGAAGATTAACTAACCTGAGAAACTATATCAAGTGTCTTGCAGTCTCCATGCACATCTTCTTGGAACAGAACCTCTCCATCACTCTGTCTTCTTTGGAATACAGTCAAGGGACATCCCTCATCCCAACCACCACAATCACAGCATCCACCAGATTTCCATCTATCTATAAGACTAGATGGCCCACCATCTCTACTTTTAGGTCCACCATGAATCCCAGCTGGAATAACAATGCTCATGCTATTTGAATAATCCTCATTTTTTTCACCATAACATTCACTAGGTAATTTGTTGAGAAGAAATTTTGATCCCCAACCTCCTACTTTATCAAGACAATTAAATGGAACATGTTCTTTGACAACAATAGCACTAACCTCAAAATTTGTTGGAACATTTTTTCCTAATAAATTGTTCTCAAAACTTTCCCTACTTTCTAAGAAAAACCGTTTTTCTTCTTTGAAATGTTCATTTCTTTGTCATGAATTTGAATGTCACCAAATAACACAAAATGTGTTTCCATCATTATATAATTGTTAGAACAAAGAGTGAAAATTGTTGACACATTCACCTTACCAACAAGTTGTTGCAAATCACTATCAAAAATATTATTGCCCTTTTTACTCCCTTTGGTCAAATAAATCAAGTAGACATAATCCAAAGATTCATCATCTTTTGCCTCTATTTCATTCAATTTGGCTACATAAATTTCATTCTTATCACCACAAAATACAAAATGAGGGATACTTTGATTCCATGTGCATTGAAACATTCCTTTAGTTAGACCCAAAGAGACACCAAGACCAAAAGAAAAACAACTAAAACAAGTATTTAAGTTATGGTTTTGCATCATTGGTGGTTTCATTTCTAATTGATATGGTGAAGAGACACCAAAACCACTAGAAGACTCTTTTGAATCATAACATATCAAATTGTTAAGATTATCACATTGGTCACCACCAATAAATTTAGCTACATTCAAAGTTTTTTCCGAAGTTAACATGGTTTTCAATGCACTTTTGTGTGCTAATTCCAAGCTGTGACGAGCATATATTTCATTAGCATTTGCCATATACTTTGGAATTCTATTGTGACCATGAAACATTAGGAAAAATAAACCCTTGAATAAAAAACTACTATTTTGTGGTTGGACAATGTTTCTAATGACTGCACGATGAACCAACATTTTTAACTTAGATGATGAATTTTCTTTGGACAATGAATCATTCTCATCGTGGACCTTACAATGATTAATTTCCATCTAGTGCATATCAATCAAACTATTGTGCATCAAAAGGTAGAAACCTCTTTTAGATTAAACCTTCCTTCAACTAGAAACTAATACAGGCATTATAAGATTAGTATCCTGAAAATAAAATAAAATAAATCAGATACATATCATATCATGATAACTCGTCTAGACTTATGTTGCACGGACACGACACCGACCCTTGTCATTCGTGATTACATTGAACTGTGTCATTTTTTTTAAAATTCTATCGGTGTCAACGTGTCCATATCAGTGTCGTGTCCGGTGCCCGTGTTTCATAGGTCTAGACATATATCATCTTCACATAGGTCTAGACATATATCATCACAAGAAGAAAAAAAATACATGTATTTGAAAATAAATTTTGAAGGGATAAATGAGTCAAACTATGAAATATGCTATTATTGCATTCCTAGTACATGAAACATGGTAAATAATGAAAAGGAAAAAAAGAACTTGGAGAGAAAACTTACATGTTACATGGACCACTTCAGAAAATTTCTTGAGTTATGGAACTTTTTTTCTTTGAAAGGTTGAGTTATGGAACTTGTAACATATACTTTTTTTTTACTTGTATTCTAATATTGACTCAAATATACTGAGAGAATCTTCACTCCAATCATTTGGCAGGCATCTTAGTATCTAGAAAAGGAAGGTGAATCAAAATCTTTTAAAAAAGAAATAAAAATTAAATATTTTCCCGAAAAACTCTCAATTAATAAATAAGGATTTACAATTCAGGAATTTTAGCAAAGAAATACAAGTATTAATTAAAGATGCAACTTTATATTACCATATAAATAGTAGCTGCGAAAGGAAAATAAAAGTTACGTCAATCAAATGGTCACAAACACAACAGCTACCTGAAAAGATGTAGCTGAATTTTTACATGCCAAAACTTCTAAAAAAAAATTGTCAAAAAAAAAAAGTTCTTCAAAAAAATAAAATAGAAGATGAGTGCTTATAAACTGAAATGGAGAAAAAGTTGATGGTTGGCAAATGGAAAGTGAAGAAGACCAAATAGTGGGAAAAGTGGGAAGCAAAAGATCAATACACGTAGTGACCACTTAATTTTTTTTGGTACAATTTATTTTACTTTTTTATTATTATCATTTTGGCAGAACATTTTATTATTATTATTATTATTTTATTTTTTTTGAAAGAATTATTATTATTATTATTATTGTTATTATTATTTTATTTAATTTGCATACATTAAGAGTATACTTTCTTTTCTTTTACTCATATACTTGATCACATCTAAAAATTTAAATATTACGATATACATCTTTAAAAAATATTATGATATATATCTACTATATATTGGTGAATATATTATGATATATATATAAATACTAGTTTACTTAAAAAAAAAATATAAATACTAGTGAGGACATTTATATAATTTACTTTACACCGATACACAAGGACAAATCCAATGAGGCTAAAAATTTTGGCGAAGTAAATCATACAAAAAATATCAAAAAACATGTATTATTCCCAACAATTAAATTTATAAAGAAACTAGTCTATCTTCCATTTGTTGAAAATGAGTTAAAATAACATTATCATGTTACAAGACGATCATTGTACTACTAATAAACGTAGTCATTGTATCAAAAATGGTATTTGTGATACATGATGTAAATTCTTGTGAGTTTCGAATATTTCTTTACCAATGAACTCAAAGCTTAATTTATTGTATATACGAGAATTATTTTATAATATTATTGACTTGTTTAGCAAAAGAAGTTTTGAGTTTTGGACGGAAAAAGAAAAAAAGGAAGCATTATTATGCATAAACAAAGTGTGTCTAATATATTATTCTTAGTTAGTTGATTTATTTTATGAATACCGACGAAAAAAAATAGTTGTAAAAAAAGAAGTCATACATTTATGACTGAAATAGTGACCAAATGTAAATTAAAAAAAATTAAAAAAAGAAATAGTGACCAAATGTAAAATATATTTAAAGGAGAACGAAATAGCAACTGAGCAGTGGTCTCTATTTCAGTCGCTAGACCACTGGTGTGGCTATACAGACACCGTACCTTAACGTATCCAATCATGCTAATACATATAAATAAAACATTTGTATTTATTATTTAGTCGGTCTATACATATTGAATTCTATTAATTTATACTATAGGATTCAAAAAGGTAGAATATGTGTGTAAATTACACATTATTTTAGTAAAAAGAAAATGGTTTTTTATGGAGAAAAAAATGCTTGTTGGTACCAAAAAATCTAGGGAATGGATTTTCTTATGTGTAACTTACATGTGAAAGAATAAAGTGTAATATCTCATTATTCAAATTTATTTTATCTAAATTACACATATTTTTTTCTCTTTGATTAATGGTGAAATATCACACTTTATCATCGCATGTGAATAAAATATCATTTCTCGCTATTCAAGTTCCTCTAACTAAATTTCTGGTATGTTTCTCTTTTAATGAACGGTGAAAAACCACACTTTATTCTTTTTTCTTTTTGTCTAGTAACCTAATGGCTAGAACTCACACATGAAAAGATTCATTTCCAAAAATCTCACATGAATTTGCACCAACTACGAAACTATATACTCACTGTTTCATTCTTTTCTCTCCCCTGCACTCTTTTATCTCTACATTATCTCCGTTGTTTATTGGATGATTTTGTTCCGTGTGTTTTCAATTCATTCTAAGAGAATTTGTGCTATATGTATTGCACAACTTATTCTCAAGTTTTTAGTCAGAAATTGCAAATTAAATAAACTAAATCTATTTGAATAGAAGTATAACTGTATCAATCCCTTGTGGACCCCTAGTTGAGAGTAGTCAAATGTCCACACGGGGAATAAAAGGAAGCACCACAAGAGAAGAGAGTGCCCGATGAATTTAACGGTACTGTAGAGTGTATGTTGCTCAACAATAAAAAAATTTAGGTTATTTGTTGCACGCAAATGCATATATTAATCTATTTAAGGAGTTAAAGTATAATACATTTAAGAGATGCTTCTTTTTAATAGTGAAATTTCATATATATTAGTTAGAGATCAAACTCATAACGACGTAATTAAAAAATTTGAGTTGCTTTCCACTCATATCACAACAATTTGGTACTGATATTTACATATAAAAAATTGTTTAATCATGGGTATGGATGAAAATAATCAGGTATGGAACAGTATCCAAAATCAAATAGAGTTGGCCCCACAAGAAACATGTTAGGCCCACAAATTGAAGAAAAAAAATGGTAGATTGTTTTTTCAATCTTGTTGATTTCTCGCACGACTTATGAATTTCAGATTATATAATTTGAAAAGCATAAAACATCCTTTAAAACACGTTAAAATTTTATAATCCGAATGGAATGCGCAAGAAGCTTGAAGAAATTATCGAAATTGTACATGATACTTCTCAATAGAATGTCTCTATTTGAGGAGCCTTTGTGAAAATATCTCCCTTGAATATTGAACTATATGTGCCTTTTCTATTTATTTACACTAGAGAAAAAAAATTATACACCATCCAAAAATTTATACACTTAATGAGTATATATGCATTCATACCTTGATCCAAATCATGAGCACCCAAATCAGATCCATGGCACACTAATGCAATGTAAATTAACTCAAATCATTAGTTATATTAGAGAAAATATTATGTTTCTCTCTGTTTTATTTTTAGAAAAAAAGAAGAAAATCATAACATGACATTCAAAACAGAACCAAATCCAAGTTTTGTGGGGCAACCGAATTTTTTTTCATGTGGTAAATACAACTAGTTCATAGTTACAACATAGAAAAAGACAATATCTGCAAAAATGTATACATTTTCTAGTTTCTGTGTGTTCCTAACTCACTTATTCATATATAATATTTTGGACCCCAATTATTCACTTTCCTTATGCCATCAAACCCTGAAGATGGTAAAGGGCCCTACAAAAATCTACACAAGCTAAATATATATTATATTATAGATATACATATACTAGTCAAACTATATATTAATTAATTAATTAATTCAAATCAATGAGTGGATGGAATAGTTGCATTTGAAGGAGTTAAGTCCACTGATATGTGCAAAGATATCTGAGGAATCAACCATATCATCTTCTTCTTTAACAGCTATCTGCAAGTACAAAATGAAAGGAATCTTAGATTAAAGAATTATACCATCAAATTATTGAAAAGGAAAAGAAAAAAAAAAGACTGAAAGTGACGTGGTATTTTTTTTTATTGACTAAAGTAAGCTGAACATTTCGGAGTCTAGGGTTAATATTCAAGTCTCCTCGACACAGTTGTAAAATGATTATTAATATCGCTTTATTAAATAAATTTGGCTAGGGAATCTTACTTCATCATCATCTTCATGGTTGCTACTACCTGGCCTATGATTCTCTCCAAAATCATCATTCTTTGCAAACCTTCCTCTAACTCGCGGTCGGCTATCGGCTAAAGTTTTTCGACAAGCATACTGCACATATATTTGTTTGCATCATTAGCTAAATTTTGAAAAAATAAATGAGTTTTGATAGATGAATGTATTGAAATCTATGTATCATATAGTATACCTTGATTTTCTTGCTGAAATTTCTTTCATTTCTCTTCTTCATATATCTATGAATCTTCTCTTTCCTTTGCTCAACAGAAAGTTTTCCAACTTTCAAAGAAGAGTCCTCCAAGTGTGAAATTTCTGGTGCCAATGTGGCAGAACAACTTCCAGCACCAGATACTAGTTTGTGATTCTCAGTACCAAGTGCCTAAAAAATAAAATACAATTATAAAGATCAATTATAACATGTAGCACCGATAATTCAAATCGATGATGTGTCCAGTGTACAACATGTATCAATGTCTAAGATCAACATATTTCGTTACATTCAATCATTTTTATTTTCTTAAATTATTAGTGATATTTGCGTCTCAATGTGAGTGTTATGTTTAACGTTCGTGCAAGTGTTCGTGCTTTATAGTAATAAAATAACTTATAATAGAGACTATAGAAAGAGATATACACATAGCACCAATCATAAAGATGGTCTTTTCTAATGATGCTTCTGTCTATATTATCTTTTCTTTTTTATTATTAACTTAAAGTGGTTATTCCTTTCTACTAGGCCAAATCAAAAGTATTTTTTAATGCAGCTGACTTTATAAAAGGACTTATATTATATGCTATCTATTTCTTAATGCAGCTTAAGATATTTTTGGACTATGAGCTTTAACCAAAAGTACACTTCTGATATAGCCTCTTCTAATTCTTTAACAACTTCACTTCCCATTAACAATGAAAACATTTTCAATTTTTACTTTGTATGTAGGAGGCTTAAATGCAATTTCAAAAGTTTCCATAATATCTTCTATAATAAGCAATCAAGAAAAACTTAATAAGAGTTTTCAAAAAAAAAAAAG
>Ga0228711_1003617_pt1 | contig 24042 bp, 20 predicted proteins | sample MedpolnodulmetaG_2_FD_177996 | JGI IMG/M metagenome (GOLD analysis project Ga0228711, IMG submission 177996) | Root nodule microbial communities from Medicago polymorpha collected in Santa Monica, California, United States - brown nodules | ecosystem: Host-associated > Plants > Roots > Nodule...
GTTCCATTAAACAGACTAACTATTCTAGGGACTTTATTATTTTGAATCAAAACAAAATCAATAAAGAAATGCCTTATTATTTATATATTCACAATATATATTTATATCAATATCATGATACAAAGCCGAACCCACCAATATAGATTGGCTATTAGGGCTTACTCCAACAGGAACTTCATAGTTTATCGTATGAGTTACATTCTCTATCTCGAATTTACTGTAGCATTTGTTGGCAACAGTTGAAACTGAATTGGCTGCGGGAAGGGGATGCCAACTCCAAAAAAATTCATGGCACCATGTCTAGTAGGCATCGTGGTAATAATATTTCGATTCTTGATGTGGGTGGCATCCAAGTTCTAGGTGTTGCAAATGTTAGACATGTGGTGTTCGATCACTTTTCGAACCACTTCAAAGCCTCAATAGTGGTGCATCCCCGTGCCTTAGACTTGAATTTTCGCACTATATCTTACAGGGAGGGGGCGACTTTGGTCAAACCTTTTAGCATGGAGGAGTTGAAAATTGCGGTGTGGGACTGTGATAGTTACAAATGTCCTGGCCCAGACGGTGTTAATTTTGGTTTCATCAAAGATTTTTGGGACGATATGAAAGTTGATTTGTTGCGCTTTGTTTCTGAGTTTCATCGCAATGGGAAGCTTCTAAAAGGTATAAACAACACTTTTATTACTCTCATTCCTAAAAGACAAAGTCCTTAGAGTTTGAATGATTATCGCCCCATTTCTTTGGTGGGTAGTTTGTATAAGTCGTTGGCAAAATTATTGGCAAACAGATTGAGTAGTGTAATGAGCAGTGTAATATTAGATACTCAGTCTGCGTTTGTAAAAGGCCAACAAATTCTTGATGGCATTATGGTTGCAAATGAAGTGGTAGATGAGGCCAAAAAATTGAATAGAGATTTACTCCTTTTAAAAGTGGATTTCGAAAAGGCGTATGATTCGGTGGATTGGAATTACTTGAATGAAGTTATGTGCAAAATGTCATTTCCTACACTGTGGAGGAAGTAGATGAAAGAATGTATAACTACGACAACGGCGGCGGTGTTGGTAAATGGAAGTCCACAGATGAGTTTCCTTTGGCTAGAGGTTAAAGACAGGGGGATCCCCTCTCTCCCTCTCTGTTTTTGCTAGCGGTAGAGGTTTTCATGTGTTGATGGAGGCTATGGTAACCAATAACATTTTCACCGGTTACAAGGTGGGTCGAGATTGGAATTTATCAGTTTCACATTTACAGTTCGTAGATGATATTGTAATTTTGTGAGAGAAAAGTTGGGCTAATGTCAGAGCAATGCGTGTTGTTTTGCATATCTTTGCGGCTATGTCTGGTCTCAAAGTTAATTTTCACAAAAGTGAGTTGGTGGGTGTGAATGTCAGTAGGTCCTGGTTACTTGAAGAAGCGGTGAATTGCAAAATTTCTACTCTGCCAATTACCTACCTCGGCCTTCCTGTGGGAGGAGATTTTCGGCGGTTGAATTTTAGGGAACCAGTTCTTGTGCATATTAAATCCCGACTGTCCAGTTGGAAGAGTAAACATTTATATTTCGGTGGTCGTCTCGTTCTCCTTAAGTCTATCCTGACCTCGCTCCTTGTCTATGCTATTTCCTTCTTTGAAGCTCCCTCAGGTATCATCTCTTCTATCGAATCTCTTTTAATTCATTTTTTTTTTGGGAAGTGAGGATAATAGGAAAATTTCTTGGATTGATTGGGATTCCGTTTGTTTGGAGAAGAAGGTTGGTGGTTTGGGGGTAAGGAGAATTAGAGACTTTAATTTAGCGTTGTTGGGTAAATAGTGTTGGCAGATGGTGACGAAGAGTCATGGGTTATGGTTTAGATTATTGAGGTCGGCGTGGTGGAAGGAGATTATTACTATTCGTGATAGTGTTGGTTCGACGGTAGGTACTTGGTTTCCTGACAATTTGTGTTTAAAAGTTGGAAACGGAGGTCCTACTTTATTTTGGATTGATAGGTGGGTAGGTGATGTCCCTCTTCAAGTTCGCTTTAGTAGATTGTTTGAGTTATCAAAAAATGAATTATTAACTGTGGCTCAAATGTTTCAGTTGGGGTGGGAGGAGGGGGGATGCGTGGAAGTGGAGAAGGGGATTATGGGCTTGGGAGGAGGAGTTGTTAGTGGAGTGTAGGTTGTTATTATTGTCTGTTGTGTTGCAGGATTCTGTTGATGACGCATGGTCTTAGATACCTGACCCTATAGCAGGTTATACAGTCTGCGGTGCGTGCTTATCACACGGCTTCCATGTTCAATGCTCCTTTGGTGCCAGCACCCCTACTCTGGAGGAAAGATAGTTCGCTTAAAGTATCAGTTTTTGCTTGGCGCCTTTTTCGTAATAGATTGCCTACCAAGACGAACTTATTTCGTAGGGAAATTGTTCAACATGATGCGCAAATGTGTGTTATAGAGTGTAGCTTGGTGGAATCAGATGTTCATCTTTTCTTGCATTGCGACACCTTTGGTTAGGTTTGGCAGCATGTTCGACAATGGTTGGGTGTTTCTTCAGCTGATCCTGCAACAATAGTAGATCATTTTCATCAGTTCGGTACTTCCTCAGGTCTTGCTAAATCAAGATGCTCCTTTATGCATTTAATTTGGTTTGTAAGTTCGTGGGTGATTTGGAAGGAAAGGAATACTTGAATTTTCCAAGCAAAAGAAAGCACAACTTATCAGCTTTTGGAAAAAATCAAACTCCTTTCCTTTTGGTGATTTAATGCTCATTCTATTGCTTTTCATTATCGCTTTCATGATTGGTGTCATAACCCTTTTCTTTGTCCGAGGATTGGCTAACCACTATTTTAACCGTTGACACTCGTTTGTAATTATTGGCTATCCTTTTTTGCATACTTTGTGCTGAAGGGATAGTCTGTTGGTTTATAATATTCCATTTTGATTTTTTTAAAAAAATTTGAAATTTGACATAAAAAAACAAAAGGCACGGATAACTCACGTATAGTCAATTAGTAGATTTTTTCCTTAAAAAAAATAGTCAATTAATAGATTTCTAAGATGCAGAAAAAAAAATAGTAGTAGATTTCAGGCACGGCACACACATTTCTATGCTATTTTGAGGAGATGAAAAAAGGTGTGGGTCTAGTCCATTTTATGATTATTAAGTAGGGGTGGTAATGTGTACTCAATGGGTAAGGTACTATAGTATCATTCTCCATACCTGCATTTGTAAAAAATGCATGTACCCGAGTCCGTACTTTCATGGACAACAACTTTAGTGCCCTTCGCCATATCTTATGGGCACCTAAGTAGCCATACCCGTACCTATTACCCGCACTTTACTATGAAAAGATAATAAAATATATCACAATTGAAAATAAAATTATGGTTCCAAAATTTTCAAATCAACTCATAAAATAGTATGAATCATAATATTTAGCTAAATAAAAAAAATCCAAAATGTCCCTCTAAATAAAAGTAAAAACATTCAAAATACATAAAAAAAGTGTATACTAAAATAAACATCAAATTGATTTAATGTATGAAAGGAAGGATGAAACAATTACTGTATTAGTTTTCAAGTTTAAGCATAGACATAAATAGCTAAATAAATTAAACAATTATGCACAAAAAATAAATAAAGTATTTATTATATTATATAAATATGTATATGCGGGTTGTGGGGCTGGGTTGTATAGTGCTCTTACCCGCACCCATACCCACTTAAATTTACGGGTAATTACCCGAACACAGGCTCATATCCATGAAAGCGAAGTTTTACCCTACCCATTACAGGTATTTTTTGCAGGTGTCCACCAAGTCTTGATCTAATTGTCATCCCTATTATTAAGCCTTTCTTGGCAAACTTCTCTTGTCGATATTCCTCCGGCGTCTCTTCTCTTGTTTCAAACAGGCCATAAAAGAAAAACTTGAATGTGTTATGTGAATGGCATGAAAGTAGGAAAGGTGGACGCAGCTTAGGCACATAAAAACATGACGCCACAAATTGCATTGCGGCATTGATTGGTGGACCACAAAATGGTGGCCAATCGGGTACCACAAAATTAGGACAAAAGCATCTCTACCTCAGAAAATAGGAATCGACATCAGACCCACGGAAACATGTTCGCCAACATTTATTCTCTTCCTATACATTCGCGAACTCTCTATGTATGCATTATCCTTTGTCAAGTGAGTTTACAGGGACACGAATTCTCTATCATACCAACATATCTTTTTGCAAATTATTTTTTAAACTTGAACTGTCAATTTACATAAAAATACGCAAAACAAAAAATAAATTTAATACTTTCAATCATAACAAAAATTAATTTTAAACTCCATATTAATTATTATATATTGTGAATCTAATTTTAGATTAATTAAAATTATTTTATTATGGAGTAAATTAAAACTAGTTTGATTATGTTTGATGATAACTTCAAAAATGTAAAATAATGAATTATTTAAAACCATTGGTAAAAGAAAGAGAGAGAACTTTCTTTACATTGGATGCAATCAAAACCATACATATTTGTTACTAACATATTTTGTGCCACTCACCTCGATGCAATTACACGTTATCTTAGACTATTTTTGTGCTACTCAACTATCATAGGTCTCTGTCTAAGACAGTAAAAATGATGGCTTAATAGGTCATTTGGTCTTCTAATTAATTTTAAGTTTTTATTTTGGTTCCATAGCTAATAAAACTCATGTTTTGGTCCCTCATGTTTGCCTCCGCCGGTCAAATAAATCTCTGGCCATTAAGTTTAACCCAAAATATCAATGGTGGACCAACATTATAAATAGTACATCATAGACCTTATTAATTTCTTTAATTTAAACCATTCGATTTAATTTTTAAAAAGAGGATCGTTGGATCATGAAGGTCTATTGTATGTTACAATATACCATCAATAGGAAATATTTTCTTCATCTTCTTCCTTTATCAACATATCATCTTCATCATCAATCTTCATAAAAAATCCAACAACAAGAAATCTAGAAAACACAAAATCAAATTAACCCAAAATTCCATCAAACCCCAAATTCAATAATTTCTTCTAATTAACCAAACCTCATTAAACCACAAACACAAAATCAAAAATCAGAATCATACTATAAAAAAAAGTCAATTTTTTACACCACCGTCACTTCTCTCTTCCGCCACTACCACTTCTCTTCGTCCATTGCTCTCATCTCTTTGTCTCTTTCTTTCTTTAAAAATGAGAAAATTTCATATCTAAATAACACATAACACATAAGAAAAGTCAGATCTGAAGTTTTTGTCACCGTGCGGTTGTCGTCGTTGTTGTTGCGGTAACTGTCGCCGTCGTTACAGTAACTGTCATCGTCGTTGAGTTCGTCTTCAGTGTCGTTGTTGCGTTCCCCAGTTGCCGTCAAAATTCAAAAAGTATTTAGATTATATTTTTTTCTATAAAAAAATTGTTGTTATTGACATTAAAAAAAAAGAATTTAGATTATATCCTTTTTGTTATATTGTTGGTGTTATTAAAAATAGATAATCTTAATTTGGTTTGTTATAACTTGAAGTCAATTTATATTTATATTTTTAATTTTAATAAAAAACAAAATTTCATTAAAAAAACATTTTTAAAAGTCAACGTAGTTTGAATAAGTAAGTAAACTAGAGGATTTTGTTTTTAGGGAAGGTAAAATAGAGGATGAAACATGTAAATAAATATGAATAGTAGGCCCGAGAATTTATTTATATTAAATACCGGAGGGGAAGTGATAAATAGAACATGACCCCTCGTGTTACGCTTGTAAAAAGAGAAAAGAAAAGAAAAGAAAAGAAGCAAACCAACCCAAACAAGAATACATCCATTTCTTCGTTCATCTGTTCGTCTAGTCTAACCTAGCCATATGGACGTGGCAGCCACAGCCGTCCTCCTCCTATCACCGCCGTCTTCTTCAATTACAACCGGATCCTGCCGCCTTCTTCACTTTCCTCCTTCTAATAATAAGGTACTATCTCTGTTTTGTTTATTTGATTGTTGTTGCTGCTGGATAGTAATAATTATCATTAGTTGCTTTGTTAATAGTATCATTCAAAAGTCCCTATGTAGTAATCTTGCAGTTTAATTTTGCATCCACAAACAAAATACTTTGATATTAATTTCTTATTATTATTGATCCGTAGGTGTGCACTTCCGTCCCCATCCCTAGGCATCATAAGCATAACAGACTCTCTGTTGGAATTGCTGCAAATACGAGAACAAGAAGAAGAAGAAGCTTTATAATTAGAGCAGCAACATCCTCTTCCTCCTCGCCAGACCCAGGCTCTTCTCATAAGATTGCACCTCTTCAGTTTCAATCTCCAATCGGTCAATTTCTTTCTCAGATTTTGATCAATCACCCCCATCTTGTGCCTGCTGCGGTGGACCAGCAACTTCTCCAGCTCCAATCTGATCGTGATGCTGCTCATCAACAACAACAAAACCAAGATCCTTCTCCTACCACATCCACCGATCTTGTTTTGTACAGGTTTCTTCCATTCTTTCACGTCAATCAATTCATCAACCTATTTCTTACTTCTTCATTTTAACCATTGCACTATCTTCTCAACTTTTTCAGGAGAATTGCTGAGGTCAAGGCAAATGAAAGGAGCACGGCTCTGGAAGAAATCTTGTACACATTGGTTGTGCAAAAGTTCATGGATGCTAATATTTCTTTGATACCCTCTATAAACCCAGATCCAACTGGTAGGGTCGATTCATGGTCAAATGAAGATAGGAAACTTGAGCAGCTTCACTCGAACGAAGCTTATGAGATGATTCAAAACCACTTGGCTCTCATTCTTGGTAACAGAGCAGGAGATCTATCCTCTGTTGCTCAAATTAGCAAACTGAGGGTAGGGCAGGTCTATGCAGCATCAGTGATGTATGGTTACTTTCTTAAGCGAGTTGACCAAAGGTTCCAGCTAGAGAAGTCGATGAAAGTTTTAACAAGTGCACCAGAAGACAGTAGTATTCATCAAACTATTGTGGATGATGCAAGACCTGGTAGTGAAGTGGACACTTCCCAAGTGACATCTCATCCTGAAGTATCTACTTGGCCTGGTGGCGATGTCAGTCCTGGTGGATTTGGCTATGGTATAAAGCCGACCAGGTTGCGTAACTATGTGATGTCCTTTGATGGTGATACCCTCCAGAGATATGCAACAATAAGATCTAAGGAGGCCGTGAGCATTATTGAGAAGCACACAGAGGCATTGTTTGGAAGACCCGGAATGGTTATCACACGTGAGGGGGCAATTGATTATTCAAAGGATGAAACCATCAAAATTAGCTTTGGTGGTTTAAGGAGACTTGTTTTAGAGGCCGTGACTTTTGGTTGTTTTCTCTGGGATGTTGAGAGCTACGTGGACTCGAGGTACCATTTCGTCTTAAATTGAGCTGTGCATCCATGGCCCATATGTTCGAAGGTGGTTTTCGTATATTGGTACTGCTGAATAGAATACAAGTTAATGTAGCTTGCTGTTAAAGATAGTCCAATTATTGTCAATTAATTTATGTGTATATACTATTACTATATAGTGATTTTGACTCTAGATTTAACTAATCAAAGAAAATTTATTGTTGTGTAGTTCTTAGTTTCTTTCCATTTTTCCCAGCAAAAACTCATTATAGTCAAGGTTGTAGCTTTTATGATGATCCTAGTCTGTAAAAGTTTCTTATTACTGTGGTTATTACTAATTACTACCGCTCTCACCTTTTTTACCCGGGTCTGATGGCTTATTCTTGCTATTTAAGTATCACACAATTATTCACAGGGCCGGCCCTAGGCATAGGCCGAGGGTGCAACGGCCTAGGGCCCATGCCGGTAGTAGGCCCTAATTTTTTTTATCAGGGGGTACATATATAAATATTTGGTTTTTTGGGGGTGTATATAGCTAAGCTTGATGAAAGGCCTCAAATATTGACCTGATAAAATATTGGGCTGAAGCTTGTTAATCTTTTTGGCCCTTTTGATGTTCTTTTCTATGTATACCCCCAAATTTCACAATGATTTCTACATACACCCTCCCTGTAAAAAAATTGCCAAAAAATGTATTATTGAAGAAACTGGTAATACGTTTTTGGACCATTGTTTCTAATAATGTGCCTCACTAATATAAAAATATTTTTGATATTTATTATTCAAGAAATTGGGATAATTTTATAACAAAACAAATTATATTTTAGTTGAAAATGAGCCTACTAGAGAAATTAATTTTAATCTTGTCTTTCAAAGGTTCCAAAAAATTAAATTATATCATTATAGTAATGTCAAATTTCTTGAATTGATTAAAAGGATTGTAAAATTTCAGTCTACTTTTCAGGTGCTATTGTTATCTACTTCTACGGTATTTTATTTTGTTTTGGTGTCTATGAAGTATTTGATTTATTTTCAGATGTTGCCTAAAAAAACATTTATCTGGTAGTGAAAAGCGAAAAAGAAAGGAAATAAAGACCTAATAAAAACACAACAATGAACTAAAAAAAATTATGATGAATTATGTAAGGGGCCCTTTTCTCATATTATGCCTAAGGTCTTAAAAACTTTAGGAACGGCCCTGATTATTCATATATTTTTATGAGATTATGGGTTTGGTTGGTTGAGTAGGCGATTGAGAGAGAATTAGACATAAAAAACAGTCCAAATATGCCACCAAAAATGATTTCAAACCGAAGTTATGGCTCAAAATGAAAGCGTGGTAAATTTTTTAGTTTCTTACAGTGCAATTGTTTTGTCGTATCAATCAAAAGTATACACTTCTTCACCAAAAAAAAAAATCAAAAGTATACACTTCAATTTTATTTTTTGAAAGGGCATTGTTAGATTTACCAACAAATATTTTAACTTTAGACTATCAGCGAGCTCAACAGTGCAGCTCCTCCCAGCAGTTTAATACCATCCAAATGGTTTGTCTATTAATTTTTTGATTTATGCTCTTCTCCAAGCACAAAACACTCGCGCTCTGCAGTCATGTCCAAAATGTCCGTGCGTTAGTTAACTAGCGCAAGTGTAAAATAATGCGCAAGTTAAGTTGAGTGGCGTGAGTTAAGTGGCACATAGTGGCTTTTTTTTTTTTAAATTTATTTACTATTTTCAAATTATTTTATTTACTTTATTCTAAAATATTTTATTTACTTTTTTTTAAATTTTTTTTTAATTTTATTTTAAATTATTTATTTGCTATATTCTAATTTATTTATGCACTTAAAATAAATTCGATTTTATTTATTCAATACATAATCATAAACATAAAATAAATGCAAATATAATTACAAAATTAATAAATATAACTCTTGTTTTATTAATATCATTCAAACATTACAATAATTTATTTGAATTCACTAATCTACTTATTATCTTTTTACCCTCTTGGGGTAAAAAGTTATTTTTGCCCTCTTCGGTATATAGTAATAGCTCTTGGGAAAAATAGTGATTAGTCTTGTTGGGGAAAAGGACATCAAGATTCCTTGAGGTAAATTTAAATTTGGTTCCTTTTATACCCCCATGATGATTCTTTTTACCCACGGTAAAAAGATTTTGGGAGTAAAAGGAAGCAAACCTAATTTTACCTCAAGGGAAGCAAAAAAGAAGAAGAGAAAGAGAGGGAGAGAGTGAGGAGGGGGAGAAAGTGATATGGTGTGAGGAATTAGAGAAGTATGGAGTGGTATTTATAGGTGGGAATGGTAGTATAGGTTATAAACAACATTAATGTGGTAAAAAGGACGTGTATAATGGGTAAAAAAACGTGTAGATTGAATGTTGAAAAACTGACCAAAGACCAAAAAATGTTTGTTCAGCTATGACCACCGGCCAACGTGCGTGAGTTAATTCGCGCACAGGCCAGTGATGCGTGACTTAACTCACGCAGAGGTATATTTAGAAAACATATTGGGCGCGAACAAAATATGCTGGGGGAAGAGCATAAATCTAATTTTTTAAGTGCTGCTTCATGGCCCATGAATTATACATTTCAATTTTACTTTTTGAAAGGGCATTGTTAAATGTACCTCTACATTTGTGTTTGGACCAAGCTATTCAGAACCGAACTAAACATCAAACCGGTGTAGGTACTGGCCCAAAGTTCAAAGGTCTGACTGAGGTCAAACCGTGGTTAGACCGTTAACAATTTAACATTAAAATGAGAAAACAGATTCATGCACCCAGCACCAAGTGGTTCATGCACCCAAATCAGAAAAACAGATTAATTAAAATGAAGCAACTCTTTCCGCCCTCTATCAATATTACTGCAACCACTTCAAATGGTAGTAGCTACGGTGTCCATGGTAGATTGTAGAAAGTGACTGAGGCGGCTCAGCTTGCAATTCCCTGTAAGTCCCGCTTGCTTTTTCGGTTCAAGGAAGAGTGAGCACAATTTACTTGCTGCTCTATTCCCTCCCTGTCCCTTCATGGATGAAATACATGCTATATAAATGTATAAGCTGTATAATTTATTGTTGTTTGGAAGTTGATCCTTTTTCGTATTTTGGAATCAGATAATGATCACGACTTACGGTTGGAGGCTTCACGATATGTGGACCTTTGATGCGCCTTGGTGAAATTGCAATGCTTTGGTTCTTGAGATATAGCACAGCTCTTTCAATCAATTTTGGAAGTGAAGTTTGGTGAGGCTTTGGGTTTATTACCATACCGGCCATAGAGTCAATGCGGGATATGGATTTTAAGCAAATTGTTTTCTCTTTGAATTCAAAAGGTGGCATGTATTCCATCAATCCATCTCGAATTTTCTAGGAGAGTCTAACACCAATCCATCAAGCCATAGAGTCGATCCTTTGATTTTTAATGAAATGAACTAGTTTTTCATCGTGAACAAAAAAAATTAAGCACAAATAAGAAGCACTTTGATTCATAGACAAGAAGTTATTTCGTTGGTTTGTATACAGCTCTCACTTCTCCTTTGATTCTATTTATCTATCAATGCATGTATGCATCTGATTTTATCAACTTTGACCTCCTCCTATAATTAAATAATGAGAGACAGACAGACAAAGTGAAGAAATAGTTATAGTTATATAGTACATATCATACCAACTTCTACAAGAGCAGCATGAGGGATTTTGAGAGCAACTGGAGGTTCACGACCATTCTTTTCGAAGAAACGAAAAACCATGATTAAGAATCTCTTGAGATAGTTTGAGCCATCACGAACCACTAAATGTGACTGTCCCAAGAAATAGGCACTACCACTCTCCCTAGCATCAATTAGTTCCAACAGCTCCTTCCTCACAGATTCTCCCATTTTAGGACTACTACTAGCAGGAGGCAACATGAACCGTACTTTTTTTCTTTTGTTGCAAGAGCTACTACTCGCCAACAACGTATGATCACTTTCCTCAATTACTGCTGGGCTAATCTGAGCTTCATTAGTAATGCTAATTTCATTGCATGTTTCATCATTCATCAAAGGGACTAATGCATTTCCATCTGATGAATTTCCCACTATCATCATTTTTTCTTCTGCCGAAACCATTGATTCAATGTCACTAATCTGTTCAATGGAAATGAATTCTCCTATAGCACCAATGATTTTCTCCTCAAAGTCACCCGTGTCCCTTATATTATTATCACAATATCCATATCTCACAATGCAACGATATATTTTATAATCTTTTGGCCCAATCCTTCCTATGAGATACCTTTCACTTTCGGGAACATGAGGCACCGGCATTGACTTGAATGACACCATGATCAACACTTGATGAAATGCAGGAAGATTAGTAATAAAATGTGAAAAGAAAGCTGGGATTCCTGCTACTATGTCTGTGTAAATGAACCCAATTCCAGCTACCCTTGAAATCCCAAGGCCTGGACTGACATCTATTAGCCATTCAGTTGACACCTTGTTTTGCAAATCAAACTCATACTTCTTCACTGTTCCATAATGCCATGAAAGCATGACTGTCATCGACACAACCAAAAGGACAACTAGATACCAAGCTCCCTTGTGAAATTGCAGCATACACGCCGAAAAATATGCAACCTCAACAAGGCCAAAACATAACAGAAAGCATGCAGATATCATCAAATTCTTCTCCCAATACAAAGCAATGATTAGTGACATGAGACTAGTTGTCACAAGCATTCCACATATTATAGCCAAACCTGCCACAAATTGTGAGCTTAATTAATTACACTATTATGATTTTAATGTCATTAACGAGTGATCATGCTAACTAAATGGTAAACAAGTTCCATATAACCATCCTTAATTTAATCAAATCACAAGTACAGTGGTTCCGGCATAACTGCACTGTGCCTGTGCTGGTAGTATATATTAAACATCAATTCTTTTATCTGCATTCCCTGTTTAGTTTACCAACTTTTCATTTTCTTAAGACTTCCCTTCATAAATTAAGGACTCAAATTTTCTAGTTTATTTCAAAAATGGGAACTACTCTCTTGATTAATAACTCAAGAAAAAACATTAATTAATCCCTACCACAAGGTAAAGTCCAAGAGAAATGAAAAAAATTGCATACTTGTTGCGTTGCCAATCTTCACCATGTCTCTTAAACCAACCGTCACAGCCAGACTGAAAATCATCAATAACCAGTTGACATCGGAGATGTAAATCTGGCCATGTATCGTTTTTGATGTGTGAATGACTTTTACTCTGGGAAAACAATTTAGTGCTAGACATTGATTAATGATGGAGAAGCTCGCTGTTATAGTTGCTTGGCTTCCGACAGCCGAAGAAAGTAGAGACAATACTATGAATACATGTTTGGATGGACCTGCAGTTTGTCATCACCAGCAATCACTTTAGCAAAGCGACTAAAAAAGGCATCTTCGAAATAAAGGGTGGCAGGCACTGGACCAACTTACGTGGTACGGATTGACTAAGATGATTAAAATCTAGAGTGTTCAAGTTTTTAGAGATATATGCAGCCTGACCCGCATAGCATATCACCAGAAGCGGATAGATCAAGCAAATAAATGTAATCTACAAACAACATACACATGCACGATGAACAAGTTGTTACTAATAGTTTTTTATTACAATCAATTTACTAGAACTACAGAACAAGGTATGGATTATAATACCTTGATTGATTTCTTGGAAAAATGGCCTAGGCCTGCAAACATTGCCTCTGACCCTGCAAAATTTGTAGAGCATGATATTAGTCCTCCAAAAATATTCTAATTAACACTTGGTGATTATTTTTTTTTCATAAAAAATAATAGACAAATCCCACCTGCTGCGCATAAAATGGCACTTCCTAATAATCTCCATCTTTTGACATTAATATTCTTCACGAATTTGAACAGGTATAGTGGGGATATTTTATAGATAATTTTGACATCCCAGAAGAAAATATTATAGGCTCCCACCACACCAACAAACAAAAGCCAAACAGCAATAATTGGAGCAAACATGAACCCAATTTTATGTGTGCCGCAGGGCTGCAGCACGAACAGGCCAATCAATATAACACACGCAGAGGGAACAGGTACATCTGGAAATCAATTGAGCAAAAGGTCAAGAGGATTCCATGCAGCATGATTTTAGCAGATTCATAAATATTTATCTACTTTTCATTTACTTTATCAAAAATATAAAAATAATTGAATCTTCCATCAAATTTCAAAGACTAAAATGCTCCAAACTAGAAGCAAACTGCATGTATTTAATTTAACTCGCCATGGATACACAATTATCCTCGATAACTTGGATGCATACTGCTAATTGGCGAGTCAAGAGTGAGAAGCTATAGTTTCTTTTATCCAAACACACAAATCGACCAATTGACTCAACATAAAGGGACATTTGAAAGAACTTTAACAATCAAACGAACATAAAGTACTTACATTTTTGTAGAACATTTGAGACGGAATCACGAGTATGTTGTGACGATGAAACTGGTTATAGCCAACAAAGCAATCAGAAACTTGAAATAGCAAATAAGTATTGATATGTCCTTCAGAAAAGAAAATGTAATGGAAGCAAACGAAAATCGAAAGAATTTAATAACAAAAAAAGCAGTAAACATACAGGTTATTTTAAATCAGTTGTTCCTTAACCAGTATCCTTGGTATAGCTAAATTAAATATAGGTTTCATTAAACACACTTACATAATTGTGCCAAGTCTGACAAGGATCTCTGAACACCATATGAAGCTGATAACACTGGTAAACAGGCAGAAAGTATATATATATATTTACTCAAGGGAACAATAAAATTAATACTTAGGTATGAAGTTACTTGTAAGAAAATCAAAATATAAATGGGAGTTGTGTATACCACCTGAGAGTGCTGGAGTGAGGACTGCGGCCCCAATTGTCATACAGGAACCAAAGAGGGCCAAGAACAATATCAAATAGTGACAGGACTTGTGTTTCTCAATGGCCCTTCGTGCTTTGGAATCAGTACTAATCTTAGAAGGAATTGTTGTCTCCTCAAAAAGCACGACCTCGTCAGTGGTTCTATCACAAGGGAGTAGGCCAACTTTTGCATTTCTACACAAGAGTGAGTATAAAGCAAAAATACCACCTGGAAAATATTTTCAACGAAGTGAATATAAATGGAGTAAATAATATTTAGTGAAACTGAAGTGAATAAAATTTGATTTATTACGTACCCTCTCCTTTATCATCAGCTTTGAGCACTATGATGGCATACTTGATCAAAGAAATAGTTGTTAGAGTCCAAAAAATGAAGGAGAAGAGTTCATAAACAACTTCCTCGGATTCAAGATCTTCCGCTCGCATTGTCCCGAACACATACAAGGGAGCAGTGCTAAGTTGACCATAAACTATTCCAATAATTTGAAATGACAACAGAATTGTTTGATTCCATCTTTTATTCTGAAAAAGAAAATATGGAGACAGAGATCATGAAAAGGGAGCTAGGGAACTAGAAAGATCATTTGTATATTAAAAAAAGAGTGAGAGTGAGAGTGAATATGATGGATGGATGGACCTTAGAGTCATGAGCAGCAGGACGCAGTTGAGAAGCCATGTGATTAGCAGAACAGAACAGGAGAGAGAGAGAGTAGGATGAATGAATACAAGTAAGTAGTATTTGGAAGAATAAGCGATTAAGACAATGCTTATGCTTGTTCAAATTCTATGGACGGACGGAGCATACTAGGTACTGTAATTAATAAGAAGAGAAGAAAAGATGATCTGATCACAGACTTGTATTAATTCTTTCTTTTTCTCCATAGAGAATCTAGAGATAGAGTATGGTGGACTAGAGTAGCATATACCCCCTACACTATATTACACGTATGTTATGATATTGACTCACAGTCAATCACCACAGCATGTAGTACATTCATTCATTCAGACATACATAGTGATCTTCACGTTAATATTGTATCACCTCGATCTGTCACTGTGGACGGACAGCTTATTATTATTATTATAATAATAATAATTCATCCCCTCATTTCATTTCATTCCAAATAATAATATTTGATTCTATAAGTATAAAGTACGCCGCGGTAACGCCAGAGTGACATACACCCAGATTTTGTCTTATAAAGAAAAAACATTACATTGTGAACTAAATAATACAGGAACAAAATGGTAAAATATTTAATAGTACAAAACTAAACTATTATATGTATATAGTAATAGTATATTTAAAATTAATTCAAAAAATAATAGTATTATATGTTGCTTATAACAATAATAATAACATTTACCATTAATTCTTTCAAAAATAAAAACATTTACCAAAATATCTTAAAGCTTCTTTTGACTGAGATGTCAGTACTCATCCCTTAAAACAAAAACATTTGAGTACTCGTTATTAATAATAATATGTCATCATCATTATATAAAGAGAACTTCAACATTTTTTGCTTCGAGAAGCGTAATCGCAGACCCCAACAACGTTAACTATCTACAGCTATCAAGATTAAAAATATACTAATCACAAATATTCATTTATCATCATCTACATTTTGTAAAAAAAATAATATTATCATCGTCTACATAATTTCCTTTTGAAAAATTAAAAACAAACTAGAATTTGACCTGTGCGATGCACGGTATTTTTTTAAAAGTGTCATATATAAGTATCAAATTGACTATCTTTTGGGCTCTTTGATAACATCCCTACACAAACATCATGTCTTTGATGATATCTCTTATATCAGTAAATTATGTCTTTCCAGTCCAATATAAAGTTTAACCTTGCATATTTCCGTAGTCATGGATGTTACCCAATGTGAGCATCTTTCAAAAGTGAGCTGTCTTCAAAAATAATGCAAAAAAATTAATTAAAACAAAGAAAAAAATTAACAAAACAAAAAGCAAATACATGGTTCAAAAATAAAATAGAATAGAAAAATCTAAGAGAAAAATTAAGATAAATTACTACTTTGTTGCACTTATTGTTTCTTTCTTGCTCATCCTTTCTGCTCCAAGAGTTAGCATTTAAGGGGATTAGTTTTATTTAGTTATCATTTAGAATGCGATTAAATTTTTCAACAAAAAAAAACAACAGTAAAATACGATTAACAAAAAAGATACATAATATAGAATCCATTGACTACCTTCATAGTCTCTTAAATAATGGGCATTGCTACTTTGCTGTAAAAGGAAGACTGCCAAAATTGGTGTAAACATCTCAAACTAAAAACAAAAAACACAAAAAGGATATTCCATTTCTCAAAAAAATATGCATATCGATAAAATTCATGTTAAATTAGAATACCAGTAAAGCAGTGGTATGAGAGGAAGGTTGTAAAGTCACGTCCTTCCGTTTGCAAAAATCAAAATATCAAAATATATGATTCTTCTGTTGTCTGTGTAATTTACCATGGTTTAGGGTTTTTTTTTGGAGAAACATGGTTTAGGGTTTGCTATATATAGCCGAGTTTGAATGAAAATTAGGGTAGCTAAGTTTGCAAGGAAATTAGGGTATTCTGTTTGTAAACGTATTAAATAAGTGTACAACAACTTGCAAAAAAAAAAAAAAGAGTCTACAGAAACAATAGATCTATACAAACGATGACACAACATGATAGGAATGAAAAGCTCATTAGTGAGGAGAAATATTAGGGATTACTTCATTTTAGAGGGAATTTATTAGGTTAAATTGATGCGTTGCATTTTAGATGGAATTTGTTAGGTTAAATTGTTGCTAACCTAATGCAGCATTTTAAAGAGAAATTATTAGGTTAAGTTGCTGCAGACCTAATAAAATTAATAAATAAGGATAAGGATAACGATATAGTCAAGTTTACATGGAAATTAGGGTAGCCGAGTTTGCATGGAAATTAGGGTATTCTGTTTGTAAACTTATTAAATAAGTGTACAAATATTGTCAAAGAAAAAAAGGCAACATGATAGGAATGAAATTTGTGCGATGCATTTTTTTAGTATTAAATAAGTGTACAAAATATTGTCAAAAAAAAAGGCATAAGCGTACAAAAATATTGTCAAAAAAAGGAGAAAAAAAAGCATAAGTGTACAAAATATTGTCAAAAAAAAAATGCAACATGATAGCGATGCATCTTTTTAGTATTAAATAAATGTACAAAATATTGTCAAAAAAAAAAGCATGAGTGTACAAAATATTGTCAAAAAAAAAGGTAAAAGGATAGGAATGAAATTGGTGCGATGCATTTTTTTAGATGAAATTTGTTAGGTTAAATCACTGTTAATCTAATGCAACATTTTAGAGGAAAATTATTAAATTAAGTTGTTGCAGTCCTAATAAAATTAATAAATAAGGATTTCGATTTATTTTCCTCTGTTTTCATCTCAAAGCCCTTCACATCCCGTCCATTACCTTCCAAATCCTAAACAGAGTCAGACTGCTATAAACCCAACAAATTCAAAGAATAAGGGAGATGTTGATGTTTAAGATGGCATGGATTTCCGTGTGGGGTAGGTAGATGATTAAACAAAAATGTGCGCACATGTACACATTTGTGTCAAACTCCCCCTTATATAATTGTATTACATAGAGAAAGTTGCACTCAATAGTTAAAAGCAAAAGGAATAGTAAAATAACATAGGAAATTAAAGTGAACCGTTAAAACTAAAGTTCATGATAGGAATTGAAAAACAAAGATTTCAAGTAGGATAAACATATGACATTAAGATAAACGAATATAAGAAAAATTAAATCTTTTTTATCACATTTAAATCTTCCATATTTTGATCACATTTTATCTTAACATGTTAACCTCAACTCATCATCCTCTTTAAATCCATTTAAACGACATAACAATTGTCATTTTGATCCGAAATTTGTTTTTTCTCTTTCCATCTACAACCGACAACCTTCTTAATTACTTTCCATTCTACTTCACTCCCCTCTCCTCCATACAAAATAACAACATTGTATCTTGTTGATCGAATTATGTCACCAAGGTTCTTATTGAAGGTCTACAAAAATTAAAAAATCAATATTAAATAAAATATAAAGAAGCAATATTAATTAGTAAATCCAAATTAATACAATTATGATGTAACAATTGTGATCCAGTAGCCACATTGTGGGCTAGTGGAACATCAAAAATATTGTAGTGTCTGTTGCTTAGCCGATAAGTGTGTTGAGATGGTAGCCTGGATAAGTCCATAGGTAGGTCATAGTAAATATTCATGTGGAAAAGATTATTTCCAAGATAAGTGAATAAAATCATTCTATTTCCCTCAATTTGAAACAGACTTCGGACACAGTTCCAACCATCGGTTAGAAGCGGATGATCAGGATGTTGGTTAAACTTAACAGTGGTCATGTTATTGTTGCTATCAACGAGAGTCCAATTTTCTCCAAGTTCATTGGTAAATTATTGGACAAAATTGCATGGTATTTCTCCCCATGGCTTTTGAAAATGCAAAAAATAAATAAATAGAGTTATTGGCTAAAATGACAAATATGATATGATAATTAAAAATTTAAAACTAAATTAGTATAAAATGTATGTTGAGCAGAAGGAGAAGAAAATATGAACTTACTTCAAGCAAAAGGTGTGCGGTTTAACCTATTTACTTAACGAGTTAGGTTGGGTCGAGCTTTAAATAGGTCGAGCCATAGACCCCTGACAGACGACTTGACTTGTTCCCACCCCTATTTGGGACCCATGTTTAATTTTCTTTCCTTCATTTATGGCAGACATTTCAAACGGTGCATTCATTTGATTTTTGTCCACTTCCCTCATTATATTTCCTTCCACTTTCTTTTAAACCAAACAATGTGTAGAGGAATAAGAATGACATTCCTTGCATGATTATAAAAATTGTATTTTTTTGAAGGAACAATAATGTTTCTTGAACACTCTTTAAGTCTCTCCATCCATTGGACCACCCCTGCGTGGCAATTTTTTTTAGTCTCATTCAAACCCTAAAATAAAATAAAATGAGAAAAACAAATCAATTGATTTTCTTTATCTCTCATCAAACCTCTAACCTCTTTCTCTCTCTCCTCTCTTTATTCTCCAACCATCCTGCCGCCCCCCTCTGCCTCATCACCGCAGGCCTCACCCTATCCTGCGTGCATTTCATCCTCACCGTCTCTCTCACACTCTCATTTTTGCTCCTCCTTAGTGTGGATTTGGCCGCCGCTAGCGTAAATCTGACCTTAACTCCTTCGCCTTTAACGACACCGCTATGATGTTGTCTCACCTCACCTCTTTCCGCCACAACCCCTCCTTCACTCCCCAACTTTCAATTTCAGATCTCACTGTCAATCCTGCTGCATCTCGCTGCGATCTCAGGTCATGTTGTGAATGAGAGATATTGGTGAGTTGGTAACTCAGTGGAGGTGGAAGTGAGTCGATGGTGGTGGTGGAAGTGACATGATGGTACAAAGCTTTTTATGGGTATGAAATAGTTTTAGTTTTTTTTATGGACGAGAGAGGCGCTACAACTGCTAGAGGGGACAACATGGTAAAGGTAGATCGGAGAGAAAACATTTATCATAAGATAGAGATTGTGTGTGGGCTAATAAAGAGAAAGGTCACTAGGTTAGAGAGATGATTATATTATTTCACATTTAATTGTGCCACACGGAAGGGTGTAGGATGGAGACATGCCACCAGGAGCAGGCACAAACCCAAATAGAAGTTATTTGGGCACACACGCATGATTCATAAAATTTAGAATAGAAATGATATTAAGTGATGTGACTAAAATATTTCTCTTTTAAATTTTATCATTTATGTGAGCGTGTCTACATAATTTTGATTTGGGGTTGAGCCCAACCAAGTATTACTATGCCTAGGGATGGCAAAGCGGACCGGCCCGCCCCGTTTAGGCCCACCCCATCTAAGCTCGCTTAAATCGAGACGAGACGAGCCGACTCAAATTAGGGGGCTGAGTCCAAAATCTCACCCGCCCCATTTAGTGGCGGACAAACGAGTTGGCGGACCAAAAAAAAACTTTGTTTTTTAGAGAAGAAAAACAACTTTTTTTGATGTATTTTTTTTTACAACTTAATTGTTACAAAAAAAAAACTATGTTGCTTTTATCATTTGTTTTTGAAGTATATGTTGCTTTTATCATAAAAAAAATAAAAGAATATGTAACGAATAAATTTGTGGTAAAAACAAGATAATTAATAAATTGTCAAACTCAACATCATACTTAATAGCAAAATAATGAAAATCTGCCAACATAAAACACATCCAACAACCAAGATAAACACATTAAACATATCTCAACATCTCAATCCACCCTAGGTTTCCTAGCAACTTAAACACATTGTCTCTAATTCCCAACACATTCAAAGAATAAGAATCAGGATACCTACAAGGATGTAAAGGTTTAGAGATAAGAGTTTTATACTTATCCCTTTGCTTGCTATCTTTGAATTGTATTCCGTGATTCTTTGTCGGTGCTTGCCTCTTTGAAGAGGGTCCTCCGGAGGAGCTTCCTATTTCTTTTCCACTTCTTTTTGGAGCCATGGTTGCCTTGACCTTGTTTGACTTTGGTTGACTTGGTGGGGGTTGTGGTGAAGGTTAGGTTTTGTGAAGGTTTTGGGTGGAAATGGGTGGTTTATTTATGGGGTTGATGTTTAAGTAAGGTTTGTAGGTTTAATGGTGTAGGATGGTGAGGAATTTGTGGTGTTTGGATTAGGTTAATGGGGTATAGGAATTTGGGTGAATTTTGGTATGGGTGGATGAAAGTTGTTTTTGATTGGTGAATTATGTTTGGGGTGATGTTTGGAATTGTTTGGGTGAAGAAATTTTGTGGTTTGGTGGAGATTTGAGTGAGATATAAAGGTTTGAAGGTTTGTGGTTATGGAGGTTTTAGAGAGAGGTTTGAGAGATGAGAGATGTTTGTTTTGAAGAATGAAGGAAGAAGAAGAAAAAAAATTAAGTATATTGTTGTTAGGGGTCGGGCACGGTCGTGCCACTACAGGCACGGGCCGTGCCAAGCTTCTGGTCTTTTTGGGGGTGTGCAAGGCATGGGGTGGCACGGCCGTGCCACTGCAGGCACGGGCCGTGCCAAGCTTCTGGCACTTCAGGCTCAAAATTTTTTTTTCTCCGTTTTCTTGAATCTTACTCGGAAAATTTCCTACAAAACAACTTAAAACAAACAAAAAGCGATTAAATGCGTGGGTTACCTCCCACGAAGCGCTAGTTTAGAGTCATTAGCTTGACGGTTAGAAAGTGTCCTTAGAAAGGATCAAAGAGATCATATTATGTAGATGACGTTAGGAAGCGTTCTTTCACATCATGATCTTTAATCATGCACAAAGAATAAAGAGCAGGACCTTTCATAACATTCTCCAACTCAAATCCTACCATCTCATCACTCACTTGGAAAACAATCCTTCCATTCTTAACATCGACAATAGCCCCCGCAGTAGCGAGGAAAGGTCTCCCTAGAATTATAGGGACTTCCTGGTCTTCCGGAATGTCCACAACAACAAAATCAGCCGGGATGTATATCCCTTCTGTCTTAATGGGGATGTCCTCGACAAATCCAACAATTTGGATTGTAGAACGGTAAGCTAACTTCAAGATCATCTCGGAAGGTTTCAATTCTCCTATCCCAATCCTCTTGAAAAGGGACAAAGGCAACAAGCTAACACTAGCTCCTAGGTCGCACAATGCTTTATCAATGGTCTCACTCCCAATCACACAAGGGATGGCAAAACTACCTGGGTCTCTAAGCTTAGGAGGGGGCTTCTTTATGATTGCACTACTTTCCCTAGTTAAAGTGATTGTCTCATTATGCTCTATAGTCTTTTTCTTTGAAAAAAATTTCCTTTAAAAACTTAGCATATAGAGACATTCGAGATAAAGCTTCCGCAAAGGGAATATTAATGCAAATCTTTTTAAGTATATTGACGAATTTATTGAATTGTGCCTCCAAGTTAGGTTTAGCAAGACTCAATGAAAAGGGGACTTTGGGTTTATCGAGTGGTTTCTCACCTTCTATTGTGGCATTCTCACTCAAAAGCTTAACACTCCCTCCCTTAATGTCCTTAGCCTTAGTAATGGTTTCTTCTAACTTACTACCCCCCAAAAGAAATAGCGTTAACATGGGCTTTGGGGTTGACTTCGGTTTGACCAGGAAAGACTCCCGGTGTTTGAGAGGAAGCGGCCACTTGTTGGGCCACTTGGGAGATTTGGGTCTCAAGCATTTTAGTGTGGGTGGCGATAGAATCTACCTTGGTATTGAGTTTGGAGAGAGAATCATTCAGAAATCTGGTTTGGGTTTTGAGCTCTTGGAGCTGTTTAGATTGATTCATGACATAGTTTTCCATTAAAATCTCCAAACTTGATTTCTGAGCGACTCTCTGGTTGTTTACGTAGTCGGGTGGTGCTGTTTGTCCGAAGGAATTTCGAGGGTTTTTGAAAAAGTTTTGGTTCTGCCTCATTCCTTGGGCGTATTGAGCATAATTTACTTGCTCAATACCATTAATAGCACTACCCAGCTGGCAATCAACACCTATATGACCAGATATATCACAAATTTCACAAGGGGGGATACATGAGCATTTGTGACTGCACTAACATTCATCTTTTCAAACTTTAGGGTTAGTGCATCAACTTTAGCAGCAAGATGATCAAATTTAGAGACTTCGTGTATACCTGCCTCTTTTTTAGAGGGTGAAGAAGTAGTGATGTCTCCCTCTATTAAAGTGTATGCCTCTGTATAGTTTTTGTTCATCAAAGCGCCATCTGCAGCTGCATCAACAATCATTTTAGTGGTATAAGACAAGTCATTATAAAAAGTGTGGACTATAAGCCACTTCTCTAAACCATGATGGGGACAAAGTCTAAGCATTTCCTTGAAACGCTCCCACACATCATAGACAGATTCCCCATCTTTTTGATTGAACCGTGTGATTTGGTCCCTTAGTTTAGCAGTTTTAGAGGGGGAAAGAATCGTGCAAGGAATGTTTGCCTCATTTGATCCCATGAGTTAATGTAACCAACTTCCAATGAACGGAACCAAGCACTAGATTTATCCCTTAAGGAGAAAGGAAAGAGATGTAGCCTTACGGATTCTTGATTCACTTTCAAGGTTCCGCTGAGTCTTAAAAAAGTTGAGATATGCAGATTTGGATCCTCAACGAGTGATCCAAAAAACTGATTTTGCTGCACCAAGTTAAGTAGTGCAGGCTTAATCTCAAAGTTGTTACCCTCAATCGTTGGGTACACAATAATAGTTTGTGGCTCTTCCGTAGAAGGTGTTGCATACTCTTTGAGAGTGCGTTCAGCCATAGCGATATTATTTCGTGCTACTCTCTTTCTTTTATGTAGAAACCTGTCGATCTCGGGAACGAATTCACCAAGACTTTTAGACCTTCGCATAAAAGAGCAAGAATCCAAGAAGTTAATGGTAAAAAGAAAAAGAAGTAGTACAAGAAAAAAGAAAAAAGAAAAAATCTAATCACTAAGAAAAAGTTAATCAAATTAGTTAACTCCCCGACAGCGGCGCCAAAAACATGATGAGGAAAACCGCAAGTGTACAGTTTTATCGAAGTAGTAAAAATAGAGTATCGTTCCAACAGGGAGTTGTTCAATTTAATTAACTTTTAAGAGATGATTAGAAGAAAGTTTGATTGTAGAGATTGGGTTTTTAAAGGTTAAAAACAATAATAATAA
>Ga0228711_1003618_pt1 | contig 24042 bp, 10 predicted proteins | sample MedpolnodulmetaG_2_FD_177996 | JGI IMG/M metagenome (GOLD analysis project Ga0228711, IMG submission 177996) | Root nodule microbial communities from Medicago polymorpha collected in Santa Monica, California, United States - brown nodules | ecosystem: Host-associated > Plants > Roots > Nodule...
GGGGGTGGTGTGAAGAGTGACAAGGGCGAAAACCGAAAAGAAATTTTGAACCATCTGGTGAAGCGAAGAAATTGTTGTTTGGGTGATGATGTTTGTAAAATGTCAGACCTCTTCTAATTGAGAAGTGTTCTCAGCAAATCTATCGGTTAATATAGTTTTATTAAATCTTAAAATTAGATCGAAAACTGAACCAATCCAACTTGTTTCTTTCGTTCAATTTTTTTAACTAAACCAAAAAAAGATCAGATAGTTTTCAGTTTAGTTTGGTTTGTTTTTTCAGGTTCATCGATCTTATCTGAACCACTTATGTTCCTACAAAGATTGTATTGAAAGAAAAAATTGGCACGTCAAGGGCATTAGTTAAAAATAGAGTACTTGAGAGATTCACCGTTCTAACTAGGAATGAACAAAACCCGATTTTTCATTGTGAACATGTCCTAATCTGCAAGCAATGAGTCTGGTTTGACGTGAACCCACAAAAGCTAGGACAAAAGGTCATCCAAGACTTGGCCCCTGGTGAAAAGAGGAAGCGGTGTGCAGGTTGATATGCGGGTCACCCGTCTCATGACACTCCCTTCCTACCAGGATTACACATTTCACATATGGTCTATTTGGTTTTACGTTGAAATTAGGATTCTCGCGTCCCAATGTCACCGTGATTTGCTGAAGTGGACATTCAAGCTTTTCACTAAACGTGCGGCAGCGTCCAGGTAGCTGCTAGGCCAAACACACGCGTAGTTGTGTCTCGCGATATCATTAGAGAATAATTTAGATTTTCTCTACTTTCGTAAGTTATATTTGTGTGTACTGATTGTGTTCCTTGATTTTTCTAAGATTTTTTTTCTTTCTTCGAGGGACATTAGACTATCCTTTGCATATACTCCCCTCTTTAAAAACTCCCCCAAGGTTCCATTATGTTCGGATTCACAAACAGTAACATTTTAAACTATGGTATCTTGGCTTGTCGTGAGAATGAAATCATATACATCCATCCATTGCATCATCGTTGAAATAACCATGCAATACCACTTTTCAACGTAACATGAATGTCTAGGCTTAGTCCTAATTGGACTATACTCTTAAGTCCTTTACTACTGCAAAAGTGGTTGGCCATACAATTATTAGAAAAAGGAAAACTAAAGTAGGACTGCCCAGTTTTGTTCTAAAGCCATCACAGTAACTTTCAATTGCATAAAATCTATTGGATGATATGGTTCGACCAACTTATTTCAGAGGTTAAACAATCTAAAGGACGTACAAAGCTAATGTCATGTCAACATATCCTTGTCGTCGTGGTGGTGTTTAATTAGCCCCATATTCTTACCTTCAATTATTACACCCTGACTTGTCTAGTCGTCTTACATACACCTTACAATAACCTCCAGCTTGATCAACTACTGGAGAAAGTGTTTTAAACAAAAAAAATTGAGAAGACCATACTAAAAATAATAGTTCATCATCTATTTCTTGCCTATCGTTTCAATGTTAACATTGAAAAGGATATTGATATCCATTGGAAAACCTTGCTAGCTAGATCTCTACCTATATCCTACTAATTTTAATTTAAATATTTAGGATTGTGCTAACATATGTCTTTAATGCATTTGTTAAGGAACCAAAACTAGTAGTTTTGTAGTAGAAACTATAATTTTTTAAACTTTTAAAAAGTTGAATTCTTCACTTTTCACTGTTTTTCAACACTATTTTGATTTTTTGTACTCTTATCAAGGACACTCTCTAGCATTTACCGTTTTTATACTAGTTATGTTAACAAGTGTCTTAAGAATATTAATTAAGAAATCGATTATAAGAAATTTTATCTTAAAAATATAAGTCAAACACATGTAAAATACTAATAACACACCCCCAAAGAGCGCACATTAGCATAACTCAAAGTAAAAATAGACTTTAAAGTTCCAGAAGGTCGACCTTCGAAAAAATCTAAATGAATTGAATCTTTAATTCTTGACGAGTTGAGCTATTGCTCCAAGCCATAACATATCCCTTGATTAGTAAGATTTATATAAAGGCAAACATATTCAACCGATATTTTGTAGTACATACTTAAATGACTTAGTTATAGGTCCAATAGTAGTGTTAATAATAGTATTTTTTCAACATTTTTTCAAACACTCACTTCATTATTGGTTTAGATCAAGGTGGATCTCACACTTATCTCAATCTAAGGTTAACAAATTTTGTCGATAGATGATCATACCCAAGAAATTACATCACAAATCATCGGTAATGATAATAGATCTCTTTAATTTTGTATAATGCATGTCTTTATGTCTTTTCATAATCTTAAGAATATAAACTAATATTAAAACGGTAAACACCCTTTTTATGTTAGCGACGGTTAATCGTGGGTCTGTGGGATATTTAGAAACCTACTTCACTTGTAGTGATCAATACGAAATAAAGAGATGATGAGCATTACAATTGATTTGAGCAAATGGTAAGTAGTTAAAGAACCCAAGTGCAAAACTTCCTAAAAATAAATAATTATAACAATTTATTATTAATATATGAAAGATAATAAAAATGGAAATTAATGAGTATATGAAGGGAGCAGTAGAATGCCGCAAAAATGGAAAAACATGATGAAGGAAACGTTGGATGCTAAAATGGGAAGATGCCTCCTTATTCCAATGCAAAGAAAACAAGCTCCATAAACTATGGCTTTTTGTTGTAACTGAAAACAAGGAAATTCAACTCCTCGGAACGAGTATTCTTTGTCTTTGTGAATTGGGCATGCTTCCATAATTTTCTTCTTATTTTGGACACACACTTCCAATGCTTGCCCCCTTGACCAATTGACTCGTATTACTAGTACTAATGTTTACCTAATTTATCATCCATAAATTTCCGAGAGTGATCCCCATGCCTATCAAAGGAAAAAGTTTGTGATCCCCATATAAAGTCACAACACTGATACCATATGAATATTAAGCCAACTAATGTGTTCTCAGTTTTGGTCCACAATAAACAATCACCTTTTCTCTTTTAAGAGTACATTCTTCATTCCAAAAATTTTACAGAATTAATAATATTTTATGTTTGCTTAATTATTCAAAAAATTTATTACATAAATAGTCTTTGTTTTCCGTCTACAATATTTATAATATTTAGGTTGCAGAAATTTAGAGTGAGGATCATGACACAATCAAATTAAGGTAGAGAATATGTTAGGACTAAAAAAAAGCACTCACGAAACCTCCTAACCTAATGCATGTTTTTTTACTACTTGATCAAACCTAAGTTCAAAATATACTAGTAGTTTATAATAAATTTAATGAGAATTTTTGGTAAAAATGCATACTAAAAGTTAATAATTTTTTAATCTGTAAAAAAAGAAAAACTAAAAAGGTATGGGATGGAGAAATAACTCACCTATTTTTTTCTTATTAGGAAAATGTTCTAAAATGTAAAATTGTGCAACGGCATAAAAATGAGGAAAAAGGTTCGACCATCACGTGAAAGTGCTTGTGAAATTTGTGTGTTAATTTCATATTCAGCTCTCAAAATCCTAACATTGGTATTATTGGTCCGGTCCCACTCCCACGTGTGGATGGATTGGTATAGGACTAAACAATGACCTAATCCTAATGTTAAGGGTTGTTTTCTTGGGATTGGTATCAACAACCTGTCTCTACTAACTCACTCTTCAATGTCTCACGTGCAAACAGGTTTCAATTCATCATCATCATGCTCATGTAACTCCATTCATTTTTTATTTTTATTTTTTTTTCTTCAAACACACGATTCAATTTTTAATGAATTGGATACTACTACCTCCCCTCCGATTTCAAATATAATAAAAGATTTCTTTCTTAGGTTCATTGAGTAGTTAATGTATCTGGTCTATATTGTAAAACAGATACATTAATTATTCAATAAACCTAAAAAATAAATCTTTTTTTTATATTTAAGACCGGAGGGAGTATATTACTACTTTCTTATGCCGTCAAATTGTCTTGGAGAAATTTTTATTTTCAAACAAATTACAATTCTTGAAAGAATTCATAAATAAACAAGTAGTATAAAAAATTATACACAATTATTCATTTTAAATGCATCTATAATATTGTTAAGTAACAATCATATTTTTGGATATGCTAAATGCAAGTGTGTTTGGTTATGTAACGACTAAAATTATTTTTAATTAATTAATATGTATGATTGACTCAGCCAATAATAACTTAAATGTAAGGTGACATATGTTTCTTAAAAAAAAGTATATTCAATGCTAAATATAAATTGCATATTTGGATTTTCTACTTTATCTGTGTGACACAATTATATTTTTCAATCTAGATCAAAATAAGCATATAAGATGTTGAAATATAAACTGTTTGATCTCAAATCAACAATCGAGAGATCTGCTACAACCTCAAACTACATAAAAATATTACAGCAATGAATAAAAATCAACGGTCAAGATATATATAATTGATTCAAGCTAAAAGTAACTTAAATGTAAACTGATTGATTTAGGGAGGTAACAAAGTTAATTTTATTACCCACTAGCTAAAAAGTGCAAAAATGAAATACCGCGAGATTAATTAAAATAAACTCCATTATTCATCAATTTGCCACCACAACACCAACTAGGTAAATACTAGGTTTAATGACATTATCATACAATTTCCAGATGATAAAGAAATTGACGGTGAATCACTGATGGGACGGGACTACCATTATATTTATAGTTTATAAATTATAATGTCTTGTTGAATAAACCAAACATATTCTCTACATAAAAAATATGAACAATGCAATGATTTAATTTTGTAGCATTGCTCTTTTAATATATATATTTTTGCTTTGAGAAGGTGAGATAATACTGTTGTCACGGGTGAAGAGGACCCTACAAATGCTGACTATTCTAAGTATACAATTTCAGAACAACTTTAAAAACAAAAAGGATGCTTTCATTTTCTTGGTGTTGGTTGAATTTGAAAATTTAGGAGTCAATAGTCAAAGAGTTCAATGTCTGGTTTATTTTGATGGAACATATAATTCCAAATACCAAAAAATAATTACGTAACCCTAGTTACTATATCTTCACAAGAGACAAAATCTTCCTTTTACCCTTTTACTATGTGCCTTTATTATTCATCAAATGCATATGTCATTATAGTGAATAAGAAACCATGAGAAGTAGCATACCTCAAATTAATCACATAAAAATTGAAACCCAAACACGCTACAAATGCAAGCTAGACCAAGTGCTAATAAAGTCAAAACCTAAAACTAGAAGCCAATTTCTAAAACCATAATTCCTAACCTTACAATTAGAGTATGGATCCCACTAAGTATTGTAATATTGTTAGTAAAATAATCACATTGTTAGCTTTTTCTTCACACCAATATCATTCAAAGAATCCTCCCTTCTTTTAGCCAACTTCCATTATATTTGCACATATAGCCAAACCTTATGTTTATATTAGTTGTCACATAAGTTTGAATCTCAAATTTTTTTCGTCGGTGCACCAAACATCAATTTCATTGTAAATATCAAAGACATTTTGGGCTATTTACCCTACAATCTTAACTTCATGACTTGTTATTTTTAATAATGAATAAAAAAACATCTTCATGAAAATATTTTTGAAATGATATGATTTAGAAAATTAAAGTTGTGGTGGCTACATACTACTAATTTCCACATGGGAATAGAGTGAACAATTAAAGCATCTATAAAGATTAGTTACTTTTAAAATATGAGATAATGATAATTCATGAACCAACTTGTAGATTGAAAGTCAATCTAGAGACTGTATTAATGCATCTAGGGCACTTGTTAAAAACAAGAAATTTTATCTTGGAAACCAATGCATTTTAAAAATTAACTTACTTAAAATTTACTGGTTTTTTTCATTTTTATATCCTTTAACAAATGTGCGTTTGATGGTCACGATAGGGAGACATATATGATACATATCTCATGTTTGATGCACCAAAGGGATATGATAAAATAAACCATTTTCATATTCTATCCTGACTTTCCTTTGTAATTTCTATCCTGAGTATAGGCTGAGTTAGAAATTATCCTGATGAGATTAGAAGATCATTCCTTATTTATTATCTTGATATTCTGCCGTTTTTAAAATATTGTCATTTTCTATTATAATTAATAACATGTCATTTTTACAATATTTAATTAATTATAAGAGTAATTTTTTCATTTAATTATAATGATATCCTGTTTGTTATCATGTCCTTATCATATCTTATCTCCATCCAGCTTTATATCATATCCTACCTATATCATATCATGACCATCAAACGGAAGCACTTATTAGTAAGGTATTAAAAAAACATTGTAATCAATGTGATAGCAATTCAATGAACCACAATATAATTAACTGATACACATGCCATACACAAAACCCAATTAATGGTTTCAAATTTAAAAAAGTTGCAAATGGAAACCAAATGTTGGTTAACATTAGAATAGTAATTGTGCATGATCCAGGAATAATAGTTTTTTTCTACAGCTTAAACAAAAATTAATAAACCAATATTTGATTCAATTTGAAGGTCTCTTTGACAAGATTATATATTCTTCAACTTCTGAAATCATATAACAATAATAATAACTGAGACGCAATGCAACACATCTTAAACAAAGATGCTCATAGGTCCTGTCTTATTTGATGCATCTAATCCACGTTCAGCATTCCTAGTTCCTGTGATACAAACCCTACAAATAATTCCATAAAAAATGTTTAGTACCTTCATACACATCTAAAGACACTAAATAATAATTAAATATAACAATGTTTCTTTTTTTTAATCACACCTTCTAGTATCTTTGCTGCCTGAATCCATCAGAATTGTCAATCTTTTTGCTTTCTTCATGAAGTCACTACAATGTAATAATTGCAACAAAAACAAAACCAATAAATCAAGAACACCTATAAAATATTAATGTAATTTATACATTTAATCATAACTGTTTCTAACGTTAGACATATGAGTGATTGTAATTAACCGACAACGTTAAAAGTTTACGTCGACGATGCATATAAATTAAACTCATAAAATATCCATATTCGCATGGATAAAACAATGAATCAAGAAAAATACCTGAAGGGTTCTTCACCAGTTTGTTTAACAGCACCTGTTACATCGCGATAGAGTACATGACTCAACATCTCAGATCTTTCTATTCCAAACATCTTAGCCAGTTTTCTATACAGTTCTTCATAAGAACCAACACAAGACAAGTCTAAGGTTCTTCCAACATCCTCTGACTCCAAGAAAACCTTACAATGACCAGTATCTAATCCAAGTTGCCAACAAAAGTCAGCACTAGCACTAGTGGTAGAAGATTTTGCTGGTGAAAACTGTTCAGAAATAGAAGATTTAATAGTATCACTGAAAAACCACTTCTCTTTGTCCTTTTTCTTGGACAACAACACATCATCACTAGAAGATTTTCTAGAGATTTGTTGCTCAGTGAGAATTGGTTGACCAAAAAGCAAAAATTGGTGTCTCTTATCATTATTATCAGATTTGATCTCCAAACTTCTCTTGTGAGAATTTCCTATAGTCAACAGACATGATATACTTTCTTTGCTCTTATTATCATGGTTCGTAGTTATGTTGCTAACGTTAGAAATCGTCTCGCGATTATTTGGAAACACACCTAACTGAAATTTGTTGTTGTTAAGGTGAAGATCCGATAAAGATATTCCAATTTGAGCATGCCTGGCTCCCTGTATGCCTACGGCAGGAGCGTTATAATTATCCGAAGAAGATAGACAACACAAAGGGTTAAAAGGGTTGCCTGAAAATGTTGGTATTTGAAACTGGACAACATCGAGTGGGAAATCTGGATGTTGTGGAAAACGGAGTTTCTTCCTTGGTGGTGAGAAAGGTGTGAGATGAATCATCGACATGTTTGATACCAATTCAACCAACCATGGACTTACTCGCTTCACATTGTGTAGTAAATCTGGTTCGTCCCAAGTGACCTGCAGTTATGTTATTGCCATAAGTTCAATCAAGGTTGTTGTTGCATGACAAGCATATTTCTATATCATCAAATTGAGCTCAACTAAGGTTTGAATACAATCAAATCATGAAATGAAATCCCCTCTAGTCTTAAATATAAACGATATGATAAATATATTTGGTCTATATTTAGACCAAATACTTATGAATGTTTGCTTATATTACAAACCCGAGTAAACAACAAACATTAGGCCTTTCAAACTCTAGAACAAGAGTATTTTTACATAGAAACAAGCCTTAAGTATAACCATAAATATATTCATGGATTAAGAGCTCCAAAAAAATTATTTTACATAATTTTTTTGGTTTGTTTTAACCATTCGCTTGTTTGAAACAAGTGATGAGTACAACCATAAACAAGAGTATTTTACATATTCATGGATTAAGCCAAGGCTATCATTATCAAGAGCTTGACCCGTAGGTAAATACCAAATATTATTTCAGTCAGTGTTCGAACTTAGGTACTCTCGATCAATTCAACATTTACTGGAAACTGGTTAAGCATTTGAGCAAAACCATTGGTTATACATTATACATATTATACACATATTAACATAACCAAACTCTAAAAAAGAGTCTTTCAATTCAAAGAAATTAACCTTAACAAAACAACTTCAAAATATCATCGAAATTCAAATGAAACTTATCAAGAAATTTTTAAGGTAGGATTACCACAAACATGTTCTCCTAAACAAAATAAAAAACAAATTCCAAACATAGGACAAGAGAGTAGTAGTAGTAGTACCTGAAGAAGTCTCCAAGGGGAATTAGGCCAGCGAATAGGATCAACAACCTGAACAGAAGAAATTGTCCCCATGAACCAACTAATCCTTGAAGAATCTTCGGTTTCGAATGGCATCTTAAATCTCATCCCAGAACACCATTGAATTCTCATAGCAGCTTTAACAGCTGAAGTCTTAATACAAAACTCAGGAGTACTTGCTCTAGGATAATAAACAACCTCAAATGTTTGATTACTAGCAGCAAGTCTCATAGCTTCCTTCACTGATTCACCACTCACTTTCACTCTTCCACCCCCCAAATTACCACCAACACCCCCCAACTTATTCTCCTCTCTCAAAAAGGCAGAAAAAGCACCACCATAAGGTCCAAGACCACAACTTCCATTACCAGAACTCCATCCAGAAGGTGTTTCCAATCCATTAACAATCCCTCGCTTCGCACGACGAATACCAACAAAAAGTTCTCCACTTTCACCTCTCAAAAACACAATAGAATCGCCAGCAACAAGCTTTTTCTGGTTCACAAAACTACTCCAACCAGTTGTTAACAAATGCCTCCTTGGTGTTCCTCTATAGATATGCCTAAACTTCCAAACCTCGCCGTGAACATCCTTTGCAATCACGGTCTGAACCGGTGGCTCAGCCGAGTAATCAAGCCGAGGAAAAATCGTTTCTGCACAGTATCTAGGAACAGAGAACCCTCCACCATTGTTTGCATCAGATTGTGTCAAAGTCTTTGCAAAAGATGCAGGCTTTTCTGAATTCTCCGAACCATCACCATCAGAATCATCATTTTCAAGCTCTGAATTTCTTAAGGGAATCAAAGTTATCTTTGAAAAGACTTCATCTGTTTCAGGGTCAGCTAAGAATTTCACAGAAACCACTCTACAGAGGATGAGTGGTGGAATTCTGAAAGAATCTCCAAAATCAACGTTGGATTGTGCATGTTCTGCATGCCCTTGTGGAAAGTAAAACACTTTTGTGTTCACGGATGGCATTTGAACCATTCCTCCTGCACATGCGTGCCATAGTTGTGGATCTAAGCTTTTCTCAGCTTCTTTCATTGGTTTCAAATTTTGATTACTCTGTTTTGTGGCAGAGAGAGAGAGAAAAAAAAGTTATCAAACAGTGACACAAACTTTCAGTGAATGAATGTTGTGATGAAATCAAACAAGATCTAAAATGGGTTGAAGAATAATTAGAAACAAATAAGCACTTCTTTATATAATCGCTTTTGATTTCAAATAAAAACAAAAAACCATTGAAATAAAACAGAGCAAAACAGAGAAAAACAGAGTACTCTGTTTTTAACTTTTTTACCTTTAAGTTGAGTGAAAAAAGTGCGGTAGAAAAGTGTGTTGTTTGCTTCTTTAGCTCCACAAACGTGATTCTCCCAACGCCACAAAAGAAAGAGAGAAACTTCAACTGTTTATAGACAACAATTTGATTGAAAGTTTTTTTTTTTTTGCTGTTCTGAATTTTCCTTTTTTCAACTGGTTTTCTATGTCTTTTGATTTTGCAGAACCTGAAAAATGAGATTGTGAGTATTCAATTTTATGAATCCAAACAATTCAGTACTATTGCTATGGTACAAGATATTCTGAATCATACCTTGTTTACTTCATCAATAAGGCTCACGAGCTTCATCATGCAAAAGAACTTAACTTTTTAAGCTGATTTTTTTTTCTTGTTTTCTTTGTCTCTTATCCTTTGGTTTTCTCTCAGATCTCAGAGAGAAAAAGAAGAAAGGGACAAGTTTTTCTCTTTCACAAGTCACACGGATACTAGACACTCTCCAATATGCCTATTATGCCTTAAATTAATCAAACCAATCCTATTCCTAAGCCAGCCAAACCAAACATTTTTTTCATTAATTTAATAAAATTTATGAGATAGTCTTTTTTTTCATGCTTGAACGATGTGGTAAATGTCATTGAAACTCTTGCGTACACGTATTTATGAAGTTTCAAATTTAAATTAAAATGAAGGTCTTTATCAAAAGCCTTTAGATGAGATGATTCACATCTCATTTAGTTTAACAATAAACTAAAGGAAAACTCAAATCTAAAAATGTAATAACCTTAAATCTTTTGAAAAAAGTCTTGTTGGCAATTGTGGTTTAATTGATTTGAGAAATTAGTAACTATAGTTGCGCGTAGACATTCATTTAACATACGATTATTTTTTGTAATCATACCTTTTTTTTGGTGTGTATAGTTCGAAATCTGACTTTACATATATATTATGTATTATCTCTACCAACTGAATTAAGCGCACGAAAATTTTGAATGATATGTTTATAGTAATTGATTGATGATCTAAACAAAAACAAAAATACAGTAATTATGATGACATGACATGTTATGATAAAGATAGTGGGTAATTTCCAAAAAAGAAAGAGATAGGTAGAGAAAATTACCATAATGTGATGGTACTTTGTCAGAAAATGTCGCATGTTAAAGGAAAATAAAAAGGTGGGATTTGGTGATGTTATGTTAGTAAAAAATTTGTCAGCAGTAAAATTGAATTTGATTCATTGATTAACACTGCTTGGTTTGATCAGTCTCTCAGTGTTAAACTCAACATCCCTACCACCACTGACTATAGTCTGTGCCTGCAATAATAAGTCATAAGCTGACAAAGTAACGCATGATAAATAATGTAAGTAAACTTTTTTATAAACAAGAGAATATAATAAAGGAAACTTGGTGTTTGTTGAGTTATTGTTTTCTAGTGTTTTTATTAGTGTGAATGCAATACCAGGTATATTTGGCTTTTGATATTTTTGAACAAACATTTAATTATATTTACAATTATGATTTACTAGTAAAAGTGGCGCGTATGTGAAACGCGTGGTGAAGGGGGTGGGGGACGGTGGTGAGTGAAGTGAGGGCCCACGATTTTTTGGTCGGATGATGAGGTGAGGTAAATGTGAAAGCAAACCTTCCTGGAAATGGTTGGCCTTAGGTGGACACTCACTCTAGAGTAGACTGTAGACTAGTATAGTACTAGTAAATTAATTAATTTAGTTAGAGTTTAGTTTTATTAATTTAAATATATTTTTTTTATTGTGACAAATATAAATGAGTATTATTTGATTACACATATATGAAAAAGTTTTATGGTGATAAACATTCTTTACGTGGGATTCATGTATAAAGTGTGGTATTCACATGAATTTATTCAATAAAAGAGTCAATCTTTTAAAGAGAGAATTTATAGAGTTTCTTTAAAATGTTTTATATCATGAGTAAATTTTGGTAATTATTGTTTGACCCTATTATACAACAAAAAAAAGTTCCTTTTTTTTTAACAAACAAAAATGGTATATATATGATCAGAAGCAGTTATCCCCGCACAAGGCGTGCAAAAAAGGGTAACCACTCAAAACGTATTTACAAGGAATCGGTGCTATCCAAAGTAAACAAAAAGACAAAATTACAAGTGGACGCCCATACAATAGAGCGGTTTCTTCCACCAATCATGATAGCTATACAAAAAAAAGTTTCCTTTTTAAGATAATAAACTTATATTATTTCATTCATCATAACATGAAAAATACAAGACGGAATATAATTAAAGATACGAAGACTAACATAAAATTTTGACGCCCTTGTTAAGCTATAAGCAACAAAATTAGTTTGTCACGTAATTAAACTTATCTTAAATTTTGGGAAATTAGAAATCAACATTTTATAATCATGAATAGTTTTTCCAAACTCATTGGGTTTGTAATTTTATCCCCTATGCCATCAGACACTAACTTATAGTTTGGTTTAGTTGACACATCTGGCATCCCCATTTCTGCTTCGATTGGAGTTGATACACCCTGATACCAAGCTCTTCTTGCCTTAATAAAGTGATCTCTAGAATCTCAAATGCACATATCGACACTAAAACAATGATTTTCTTTGAACAGAGCGGCATCAACAATGCATTTTACCACACCATCTCTTGGTGGCTGCTATGTTATATTGACAATAGTGTTGGTGCTGCTCACGCTAGTATCCCTTCGTCGAACCTCCACCCGTTGCACAAAATAACCCCTTGCAAGTTGTACCGAAATGTGCACATCCTTCTCAACATCCTTTCATACGTTTTCATTTCTTCCCTTCCAAATACATCACAATATCATGGCGAAATCAAGGACTTTCTTATTTATAAGGTTAAATATGTTTTTGTCCTTTTAAAAATTTTAAATTATTATTTCAACTTTCAGTCCATAAAATATTACCAATTTTAGTTTTTTTTCCCATAAGAAAAAAAGTGGCACAATTTTTGTCCATGTTGTTTAGTTAATATATATATATATTTTGAATTATTTTTTACATATATGTTAAGAACATTATAAAAAGTTTCTAAAAAAAAAGAGCTCAAAATTTGATTTTTATATTGAGATTTTCGTTGTCTTTTATCGTGAACTTTAGAAATTTTAAAAAAATTATATTTGTTACATCCCATTTTAAAAAAATTCTAATTTTTACTAAAAAAAAAGCTTTCTATAATGTTTTAAATATGCATGAAAATTATTCTCAAATTTAAATTTTAAGGATAATTAAATAATTTTGAAAAATAGCTGAGACAAAAATTGGTGCACGAAAATTTTATAGGTACAAAAACTTCTCACTTTTATCATGGAAAGGTAAAATTAAATTTGGTAATTTTTTAAAGACAGAAAAAATTACTTAACCCTCAAAATTATACATTGTGGGGACTGGGGGTTGAGCAAGATTGGGTGTAGAGTCAAAATTTGTCCCAATTTACACCGTTTTCATACATGTTAAATAAATATCTTTTTACATCTAGAGAAAAAAAAATTAGTTAACCTAAATAATGGTGTCGATAAAAGGAACTTTAATAATTAACACTCTTAAAAATTTGTCTATATTTTTTCTTTTTGAAGGGAAATTTGTCTATATTTTATTAAAGCTAAATAACAATTCACTTATTTCATATGAAAAAGATATGAGTATATTAGTCTTGTCTACCTGGCCAAAAAAAAAGTAAACGTCTAATCTAGCTAGACTTAAATTGTGTCCCTACATCTCTAAAAATACACTTAAAATTGCAAATGAATAATAAGGGAGGAGTTATTAAATAAATAAAAGAAAAATGTAGGGTTTCCATTGTTCATTATAACTTTTGGAACAAGAGGTTTCTTAAAAAAATAAAATTGGGACAAAAACAATGTAGGGTATCCATTATTCATTAAATAAATGGTGCACGGGGATATTTCCATTATTTTTCCATTTGCATCCATCATTATAATGTGTACAACTAGTGCTATTAGGCATGACAATTGAACGGGGATGGGACAAATTGTCTTCCTTGTTTCCATACCCTATTTTCATATACTAACTCGTTACTCTACTCATACGCAACGATGATGAGAAATCAAATTTTATTCACGTCTCTAACGGGTTTGGGCATCCTCGCCCCATCCTCACAGTAAACAATTTTATTAATAAAATAAGAATTATTTTTCAACCTCAGATGCAATGTTGTAATGCATTATTCAGCAAAGAGATGATAACAATCGATGACTATAGTGATGGAGAAAAGAGATACCCAGAGCGTGAGATATGGAATGATAAGAGAGAGAACTCTAGAAAGAGAGTGTCATATGGGAGATTGAGACTCTACTGTGTGAGTGAAATGATTTAGAGTTTGAGTTTCAATTTACATAAAAGAGGTAATAAATAAATTTTTATTTTATTTTTACATTTGAAACGGGTTTGGGGTATGGGTTCGAGGTGGGTACCTTATCTCTGTTACTCATCTCTTACCCGTTTTATTTTAATCGGAAAAAACTGAAACTCACATTCCATATCCGCGAATAATTAAGGGTTTTGTTGTCATACCTAACTGCTACTAAACTTTTGGGACAAGAAAAATACCATCGAGCCTTTTATCCTTCAAATTTTAAGGATGAAGGAGAATGGCTTGGGCGTTTATCGCCTTCATCCCGTTATTTTTGTTTGTGAATCTTTTCATGCTCTAATTGTTTTGGTAGGTATATGAATGACAATCACCATTAAAAACTCACACATGTAAATAGAAGAGTCTGGTTTCAAACCTCAATCATAATAACCTAAATAATTTTGGCATTTTTACTAGTTAAGTTAGGACCAAATGCCCCACTTTTGATCTATAGATATATGGAATCAATTGATAAAAAAATTATGAATTTTGCAATAAAATAAGGTGTTGGTAAAGTCGTTTTTTTGTATCCGTTTTTATGAGATCAAATGCTGAAAAAAAAGATCATGTCGTTTTGTGAAAAAGACACTGACCCAATTCATTGTGAGGTATTGTTGTGCTTAATGAAATGTTACCTCATCGTGCCAAAGATTTTGGCTTTTAAAAACTTTGCCTGGTTATGACGAACTAGGGAGACATGGATAGTTAATTTATCTTGTTACTCTTCTTGCTGACTGCATTAATTCTTTTACGGAAAATGATGAAATGCACGACAATATTTGTTGTCAAATATGCATGAATGACTTATGACTTTATAATTGGAGAAACTTTTCTATACACACAACCATAATGATAAATATTTAGACACACTTACATCAAATGTAAAAATTAAAAGAAGAGAAATGTTATCATTTGATGTGAGTGTGCCCAAATATTTATCATTTGTGATTGTATTCAGATAAAAGTTTCTCTTATGATTGTCATTTAACTTTTTCCCTTGAACTTTTTCCCTTGACTTTGATTGACCCAAGTCCCAAAATGAGAAATGTTATCTTTCCTGAATTTTTCTTATGAGAAAGGTGAATTATCTACGTATTTCTTTTGAGAGAAACCTACCAAGAACTTTTATCTGCTTTTGAGAGAAACTCTTCCATCTATACATGCGTCGCTCCTTTCTATGCCTAGTGTATTCTTTTGATTTCTTTTTATTTTCTATAAGCTAATAAGTTTTTATAATTTTTTTTCTTGCATTATTTTTTATTTTCTTTTTTTTTGCACCACACTGTTAAGCATTCGTTATTCTCCCCCTCTCAAATTATAAATCTCTTTACAAAAGAATTTGTCCCAAATTATAAATAATTTTACAACATAATGAAGCATTATTATTTTTTTCTATCATACATTTATTATTATTTTTTAATTATTTTAATTTCTCTTTTTCACACCATTAATGAATGGTATTTTTTTTAACAAAATAACTCATAAATATTCTTTTACATAGATATCAAATAACTTATAATTTGTGACGAAGGAAATATTTTCTCTTTCTTTTACTTTTTCCTTTTTATTTCTCTCTTGTTAATATTTACTTCTCTCCCTCGTATACAACATCATTTTCCTTTCAAGTATGTTTGTTAGTCCAAAATGAAAAATGCTAGCAATATGAACACTGCAACCACTATTTGATTCTGATAACATACCAACTCAAAGAAGCATAGCTTCACTTGAAAGCAAAATAGAACAACAACATAAAAAATATTTGAAAAACAATAATAACATTCAATTAAGGACAAGAAACCCTCCCTAGTAGTGAAAAAGAAATAACACTTGAAAATAAAAATAAAAATAAATAGTTATGAGCAGGCACAAACCGACAAAATCAATAGGTACACCACAAATGGAAAACCACCAACGTATACGATATATAGCTAATCGGTAAATAGTAACAAAATGGCAGTGTGCACGTAAATAATTAAATATAACCATATAGATATATAGGTGATGGAATTTTGGCAAGAGTTAAAAGGAATAATTTTCTAAGCTGTTGCACCATAAGCTTAGGAATCAAATCAAATCAATCATATGTACTAGTGGCTCAAATTACCAACAACAGGTGAAGCTGGTAACATCAATCTAATCTATTGAAATAAATCAGGGTCTATTGTTATAAACAATATTAATGTCGTTTAAATAAGGTTAATGTGCATGTCTTTATATTCATATTGAGAAAGAAAAGACAATGAAGACAACGTCAAGAAAAACATAAACAAAAGAGAAGGCAAAAATAGTCAAAAATGAAGCCAAAAAGATGTGGTTTGGTTTGCATTGGTAGCCTAAGAATCAACATTGATACCGACACACAATGTCAAGACAATTAAGACATGAAGATAATATGATAGACACATGGAGGGAAACGATGTCAATGTTGAAAAAAATGTTTGGATAATAAATAATTCATGTACAGTACAAAGAAAACCCCTTGGCCCTAGGTCTCATTCTTATCTTGTACTCAAAGGCCAATGACTTCTTGACCTATATTTTGCCGTCCGTTGATTTATATGTTGTTCTAAAGAACTTCATTCATTCATAGTTATAAGTTAGAAACTTTTACCACTACTCCTAGTCTCATATTAACACCTTTCTTTCTTATGTTATACTACTAATTATTATTTATTTATTAAAGGGAAGGGTTAATTAATTTAAGGCTATAATAAGGTAAGGTGCTCCATCAAAACATAAATACATCCAAAAGGGCAAAAGAATCCTTTTTAGTTAATGAAAGTTGTCAAAGAATTATGTCAAGGTTCCTTCCAAGACCAAATAGGGCCCATGCATAAGACAACATAAGGGAAATGGGGTCCAAAATTGACATATGAACATAACTTTCGCCATTGTTTTGTGACAACCCTAAAACAAAGACGAAAAAAATGGAGAAATTTTAAATGCCAAAACAAAAAAGGGTGTCATTGTCCACTTCTCTGATTCTGATAATGATAATTGATGAAATCATAAACTAGCTAGCTCGTAATATATACATGTGTGTATGTATATGTAAAAATCTATCCATGTCCGATTGTTAAGAGAGAGGATCCTCTTTGGTGTAATGCTCTGCAGTTTTTTGCGGTGTCTGCATCCAAACCCTTAATTACACAAATACATTTTCTCACTTTTATAATTGATGGCCAAGATCACACTTGAAAAGAAATAACTGAAGTTTATGAGAGAGCGCAAGTGATAGGAAATTACTAGAAAAAAATTGGACTTGTATTTTATGTTGTAGGAATTTTACGCAATTTCCCACATTATTGGCCATTGGTTTAAGGTCGGGCGGCTGAGATTTGTTGCAACATCTTGATGTAACGACCAAAAAAATCCAAATTTTCTTTCAAAATACAAAATGGGAAAATCCAATTTTAAAAAATCTACTTACATAATTTTTTTTAGACTTTTTGTCAAAATAAAAATAAAAAATGCAGACATAGAATGGAAATATTGTCTCGAATTACTTCGTGGCATTAGCCTGTACATGATGATATCTGTCGATAGTTCAATGAATGAAGAAGAAATTGAAAATAAAGGAGGAAATCGATGGAATTTTTTTAATTTAAAGATTAAAAAAAATTGGAGATCAATTTTTTATAGTTCAACAAAGGAAGAAGAAAATGGATTTTTTTTAAGATTTAAAAATATATTGGAGATCAACTAGTCCCTAGATATTTTTGTTGCATGACCAAAATGTCTCTTACATTAATTAGTTTTAATTTCATGTGGTTAACTGCATGACAAATAGTCAATTAACATGCCACGTTAAATATATCATGATTCATTCAACAACGGCCAAAAAGAGCAAATTGTGTAAAAACTTGGACAAAAGAACTAATATGTTCACGTTTATTTTTGTAAAAGACAAAAAAATGTATTTATTATCTTGATGACTAAACTAAGCTCCCTTTTTTTTTTAGACTTTCATGTTATAAATAAAAAAAAATCACCATCATTTAATTGTAATTAATCTTCATCGGATAACTCATAAGACACGCAAGATGGTTTATTCTCGCTTAATTCCAACAGAAAAAAACATACGCGAGAGCCAAATATTGAATTTCTAACCATTTAGATAAGGATCTAAGTCATTTACCACTTTAGTATATTGATTGTTGGTTATGTGATTTTTTTATGAAGGAAACTACAACTTTTTTATGTCTATTTATAGTATAATTTTTTAACTATTGTTATCTTGTGTCCTAAAAATGTATGTTAAATTTTTTAAAAAGTATAAATTTATATGTAGAATAGAAATTTTTATATTTTAAAAATTTGAATGAACAATTTTGAAACATAATTACTATATGTAAATTATCTAACATGCATGTATAATGTATTAGCCTTTTCCTAATTTTGTTATTATTTCAATAGTGTGACACAACACAAGACATGTGGTAGAGACAACATTCCCCCACGCACGTGTAGAAGATGTGGCATGCATTTGTTGGTTGAAATTATTGCTGTTCCTAGTTGGCCTCATATGAAAGGTGTAGGACCCCACCGTCATAGTGATGAATGATGACAGAACAAACAAACATGCATTGGATTGGATTGGATTAGGGACACGACACATACTCTCTCATCTCTTGACTTTCCTTCGTCTCACTTCTCAGGAATCTCTGTCGTTATGGTTGTGGTCTCCCTGTCACGTCACGGGAGAGACGAAGAAAGAAGTAACCGTAACAAAGTTATTCTCTTAATCAACGTTTACGGTACTTTTCAAAGTTTTCAATTTCCAATCTATAAATTACCCAAACTTTTATAAAAAGTTATCATTTAAGGTCCTTAATCAATGTTCGGGGCCATTAGTTTCGGGCACCGGTTAACATTTCAATATATTTTTTTAGGGTTAAGGTTAATAGTGTTTTATCCCCTTGTAATATATAACACTTTCGATTTTGCCTTCTGTAAAATATTTTTTTTAAATTTCATCCTTGTACAATAACGATTCTTCAAGATTGCCCCATAAACCATATCACTCATCAGAATTTCTATGTGGATAATTTTTTTATTTTTTATTATTTTTTTGAATGTCACGCGCAAAAAACATATTATATGTCATTTATAATTAAAAATCTGAAAATTAATTTTTAAAAATTAAAAAAAATAAGAAAAAATTCAGATTATATTTTCTAATATAATAAAACACTCTGAAACTTAATTTTCAAAATAAAAAAATAAAATAAAATATATTTCGAAAACTAGAAAAATAAATTCAAAATTAAAATAAGTTCGATTTTTTTTCTTAAATAAAAAAGTTTGGTTTACTTTTTCTAAAAAAATAAAGATTCAGGAAAATAAGAAAAGTTTCTATTTTCATATAAAAATTATTATGTAACAAAAATTAAATATTCTGGTAAAATAAATATTTTTTTCGAAATAAAACTTTTATTTTTTCTAAAAAAGTAAAATTCTGGAAAATAAGATAAGTTTTTAAATAAAAATATATATTATTTTTGTAAAAAAATTAAATATTCTGGAAAATAAAATGTATTTTATTGAAATATTTTTTTTAAAAAAATAAAAGTTCTGGAAAAAAAATTATTTTGAAAAAGTTTTTAGACTTTTTATTCCAGAATTTTTATATTGAAATAAAATCTGAACTTTTTTTAATTTCAAATCTGTTTTTCTAATTTACGAAATATATTTTCTAATTTTTTTTTATTTTGAAAATTAAGTTCCATATTTTTTTACTTTTTTGAGAAAAAAAATCTGAACTTTTTATATTGAAAATTAATTTTTTCGATTTTTAAAAATTTTCGAAAATTAATTTTCTGATTTTTAAATTATTTTTAATTATTTTTGTTTTTTTTTCATTTTTCTAATTAAATATGATGTGTTAAATGAATTATAAATGTGGCCAATGAAAAAATAAAAAGAAATATCCACATCAGCGCCACGTAAGAGATTCTAATGAGTCATAAGGGTTAGGGGGCAATCCTAAAGAATCTTTATTTTACAAGGAAGGAATCTAAAATAAATATTTTACAGGGGGCAAAACCAAAAGTATCCTATATTACAAGGGGATAAAACACTATTAACCCATTTTTTTTTTATAAAAAATGAATAATGTATTGGTATATTGCAATTACAAAGTTATAAAATAAAGATATATAAAAGGAATACATAATTTTTCTGAGCTGAATTCTTATTATTCTAATTATAACAATTTCGTATCTAAAATTTTTATATTGTTGATGTTATTAAAAAAGATTGAAAAATTATTGTACATTTAGCTTGGTCTAATGGTGTTGGTCGGGGACCGAGTATGCTCCTCCTTAAAATCTTAGATTTAATTATTCTTGATGTCAATTTGGATATGTTAGTTTAACTTCTACACAAAAAAAGAATTTTTATCATATTTACAATATATTGTTGATAAAATTAAAAGAGATACATGACTTTTGGTTGAATTTTTATCTTAGAGTTGTACACTTCATTTACGCTGTCAATTTACAATTTTTTTTCTATAATATTATTTAAATCTTTAATTAAAAAATCAATTATATTTCATGATTATAGGAACAATTCCACAAAAATAGAAATATAGGCTAAATCTTTATTTAGTTATGATATATTTTAAATAATCTATAACTCAAATACGATAAAATAATCATATAGTTTAAGCATGATAGAAAAGTGAAAAAACAAAAATATTAATGTACGTCTTGACGATAGTTCCTAATAAATTTAGTGATCATGTGATAACAATACTCTTCTTTTGTACGATCTCTTTAATATTCACTTTTTTGTTAGTTTAAATCATTATGGGTATGTACTTTAGAAATAAAAGACACAAAGTTGTATATTTATATATTGATTTCTTCAAATAAAAGAGTGAATGATAGAAATAATGTTCAAAAAAGAGTATTGCTAACATTTCTCATTATTTAAAGGGTTATGCTAACTAGTGCGCTTGGGGTAAAATAATGCTATAAATAATGATAGAAATATTTTTCAATAATGAAAATAAAAATAATAATTATATTTGTCTTTTTTTTGGGTCGTATAATTAATTATGCTTGTCTTTTTCTCTTTGAATATTGATGTGAAGTTTGTATAAATTACTCGGTCGGTTGTTGGTCGATTGGATTGGAGTGAGTGAAGGAAGAAATGCCAATGGCCCCGATGGGGATGGATGGGGGTGCCACTCTACCTTTCTATTCGTACTACTATTAATTCCAATCCAAACGGAGTTTCTTGGTGGAGTTAAATATAAATCAACAGGAGTGAGTGATAGTGCCCTCTATATTCATGATCTGTGTTCCACTAAGAATAATATGTTTTTTTTAGCTATTTTCCTAAGAAATAAGAGAGGAAAAAAGTTAATGTTTTTTTCTTATTTTCATCAATTCAGCAGAGTATATTTGTTATCTTATAAATATATATTGATAAAAGTTATTTTATATATATATACATATATATAAATTTTTAATCGTGTCTCATATAAGTAGTTCGGTTGGTGACACAAAAAGAGATTTAAAACCATCATAATGAAAGATCTTATCCAATATAAATATCATATTTATTTCTAGCATAACCCTTTAAAAATTATTTCTAATATAAAGCATAACCCTTGGATTAAACTACACGGCCAAAATCAAATTACATTAAAAAAGGTTGGCCACACTTGAATAAAAATAATTTGTTTTCTCTTCATTTTGTTCCTCTCTCACAAATCACGTGAATACGTTTTTTCCTTTTTCAATTTTGTTAATCTGCATTTCGACATAGGTGTTATGGGTTTATGGCCACTGATTCATGTATGAGAAGCCCCACCCACCCGATTGCTTCTATTTTTAGTGGAATATCATTATTATTATTGAAATTGCTTCTTCTGTACAACTTCCTGTTTATTATTAAATTTGAATTGTTATTTGAAATTTATTCATGAACTAAACTAAGTAGTAGTACTCGACCTAGTACATTACAACCCAAATACTGTTGTATTTATCGGTTTGAATGAATATAATTACCACCAACAACACCATATAAAGTCTGTACCGACAGAAGCAAAAATAGAAAAAGTAAATGATTCTGATCCTATCACACCTTGATTATCCCTCACATAAAGTAGTAGGATATGGTATGTATGCATAGTAGAAATAGAAAAGTAGGAGTAATTACATTTGCTGACCATATCAAATCAAAGAATGTTATGGTACGAAGGATGGATGCCCTTATTGCATTGGGATTAATACATGTATGTACTTTTTAATTATTTCATTCCGAACAACTTATGCATATACATGCATGCCTTAACCCTTAGTTATTAGGGTATATTAAATCTTTTAAGCCACATAGAGTGGTATATAGATCGGTGTTTGGTGTATACAAATAGGTAGTAGTAGGGTAGATGTACATGTAAAACTATAAGACTACATACCACGGGAGTTCCTTTATTATGACAACGTAGGACCACTTTAATTCATGAATGGGGTATGTGCAAACTCAGAGTAGCATCTACACCAGCAACACATTCAATTCAACAAATCAAGTAACATTGAACTATTTAAAGTTCTCTCTCAAAAGTTTTAAGTTGATGTATTTTCTGAAATCGGATACCAGTGAAAGAGATCCAAATCATATCATCTAAACGTTTTTGGATAAAAATGAATGTTGTAATATATAATGTGTTGTGCTATATTTTTATGCCTTCAATAAAATTAAAATGCATGATGACAATTGAATTATGAAGTGGTGTTTTACATTTTCTGGTATAAAATATGCGATTTATGACGCTGTTTGTTACATTTTTTTAATAAAATAATCACTTTTTTACATTAATCATTTTTAAGAATTTTGAGTATGTTTGTTTTAACTAAAAAAATTATTTTCCTCCCTAGAATGAAAGGTGCTCTCTGATATTGAAAACCACCTCTACAATATAAGAGAGCGAAGAAACTCAAGTAAATAAAACAGTGATTTTGGACAAAGTAATCATTTAATAACTTTCAGTATTACAAACAGTGTCCTTGGTTGTCCTCTATCATCTTCCCTGTTTGTCCTTGTGTTTGGTTGTCATCCAACAAAATATTTAACAAGTTGAAGAAGGCTTTGACAAAAAATAAATATATTTAGAAGGTTAGGGTTTTAATTTTGTTTTGCCTCTCATTCTTTTTCTTTTACCAATCACTACTATTTTCCATTGACTTCTGTTTTTTGTTTTAAGAAGCCAAAATTATTATAAATAGAAACTCTTGGCACAAGATGTGTCATGATGAAAACAAGTTACACCTTACAAAGCTCATTTTTATTTTCCCTTTATTTTTGTTTCTTAAGTATGTATATATATATGGTTTTGCTAGAAGACACCTTTTATGAAGGTGTGTTTTAACAAAATTATAACTAAAAAGTGAAAATCACACCTTGAGATGTGAGTTGCTAAAAGACACCTTCATAGATGACTTCTAACAAAACTCATATATATATATATATATATATATATATATATATATATATATATATATATATATATATATATATATATATATATATATATATATATATATATATATATATATATATA
>Ga0228711_1003621_pt1 | contig 24033 bp, 12 predicted proteins | sample MedpolnodulmetaG_2_FD_177996 | JGI IMG/M metagenome (GOLD analysis project Ga0228711, IMG submission 177996) | Root nodule microbial communities from Medicago polymorpha collected in Santa Monica, California, United States - brown nodules | ecosystem: Host-associated > Plants > Roots > Nodule...
ATGACCTTGCTTCTGATGACGTGTCTTCAGGAGCTCTTTCTTCAGACTCGTTTCTTCAGACGCACTTCTTCAGACGCATATCTTCAGATGCATTTCTTCAGACGCTCTAAGCTTCAAATAAAATTCCATTGCTCTTTGACTTGTTCAATCAGAATCCTTATGAATAGTACTTTGATTTGGATCCTGTACACTTGAACAAATTGTTTAGCATATCTAATTGATAATTTTTAATACCTTGTTATCATCAAAACTCAAGAGGTGATTTTGCGAAACACCCTTTGTTCCAACAGAGGCTGCTGCTAAGGAGGTGGCAAGACAAGGTGTTGCTCATGTCAGTTTTGGTAAATTGAAGAGGCGGTACGAGGAGCTCTTGAATAGGTGTAATCATCTGCTTGAGCCTAACACAGAGGAGGAGTATGAGGAGCAGGGTAAAGTTAGACATTAAGGCGTTTCTGTTGCTTTTGCTTGGCTGGACCCTTTTTGCCCGCAAGAACAACAGAAGCATTAATCTGATGTGGCTGCTTACGCTGCAAGATATGGACGAGTTGGACAACTGGGCATGGAGCGCGATGAGACTTGCTTTCCTTTATGAGCAGCTATCTCTTACCTCCGACTCATCTGTGGCCTCGTGTGGTGGTTACATGAGCTTGCTTGTGGTAATAATTGTTTTCCTTCTTTTTTACTTATTAGATCATAAATGTATAGTTGTTTGTATAATATTTGTGCTGATATAAATTTGTTTCTTTGTGTTTACATGGATGGGTTTTGCGCACTTCAGGAACCTCCTTCCGAGGATTTGTAATGATGACTACGACCCTGCTATTGCCCCGCCTGTGACTCAATGGAAACCTACCAGGGGCTTTACTGATCTTGGACACTATAGAGATACCATTGATTCGTTGGACCATTCTCATGTCATCTGAAAGTCGTACGAGAGACGACGACACATCACGCCCTTTCAGGACATATGCTGGTACTCCGGATGGATCATGGCAGACAAAGATAGGAGGGTCCGTCACTTGCCAGAGCGGGTTCTTAGGCAGTACGGGTATGTCCAGACTATTCTCAGGCCTCCTACAGACATTGGGCATCTTGCGGCAGATGACGTGGCTATGACATTCTTGGAGTTTGCTCTACATGTCCTCAGCCAGCAGGACTGGGGTGGTCTGGTTCTGGATAACGAGCTGTGGGCTCATTATAAGGGGTACATGAGATGGTTCATTAGAGTATCATATCCTATTGTGAACCCCCCTACGGCCATTCCTGACTACACAACTGATGCCCCTCCTCGTCCTGTCCCTCCTTACGAAGAGGTTCTTGTTGAGCAACAGTGAGCCAAACATCCTCCCGATCCATACCAGATCATCAACAACATCAGAGCCAGAGTGGACGGTGCAATGGGGCATCATGCTTTGTTTCATAATCCAGATGAGGTTATTCGCTTGATGTAGGGCATACAGTCTGAGTGGAGCATGCTTGAGCAGATGCCGGCTCCGCCGAGGAGTAGGAGTCAACAGGATGGACCATTATGACTTTTGTGTAGTTTTTTTTATGACATTTTGTTGGATTTGGTTGTAATCCTATTACATTTGCGCTTTTTGGCGTTTTATGACATTATTGGTTATTTTATTCCGTTGTTTTATTCCGTTATTTTTCGTAATATAATTATGAGTTAATGTTTGATTAAATGAATGCTTGAATGAATGATGAAAAATGTATGCAATTGATCGAATGAATGTATGAATAATGAAGGAATGCAAATATTAGGGAAAATAGATGTTTCTGCCAGTTCTGCTATGTTGCACAGATTGGACGTGCAACATGTGTTAATTGATGCGTAAGTTAACTCACGCAGTGTTTTACACATGTGTTCCTTAACTGACGCTGTGTTAGTTAACTAACGCATCATTTTACACTTGTGTTAGTTAACTAACATAAGGGTATTTTAGTCAGTTTGACTGGGTGGGAGCGAAATGTGCTTGGAGAAGAGCAGAATTCTTCTTTTGATTGTCCAGAATTGATGTGATGAAGCTGCTTCCCGACCTAGGCATTGTGCCAACAAGACGTTGACAAACCATTTCCCATAGAGAGCCCACCACTTCCATTTCTCCAACAAACTGATATTAAAAATATGAATGTCTTTAAATCCAAGTCCCCTCTACAAAGGCCTAATCACATCGAACTAGCAAACTGATATTAAATCCATCAATAAGAAAATATCTCTATAAGCTTCCACACCTTAACGTATATCTTTAAAAAAATTCATAAATACTAAGCAGAATGGGTTAATAGTGTAAAATTTATTAAAATAAAACAAGAATAATTTAAGGACAAGTTGTGAATGGTCATCCCTAAAAAAAAAAGTTGTGAAAGGTCTGAAAGTATAAGATGTGTAAGTGGTCTGTCATACCTTATCTAAGGTCGATGCTTCCCTTGACTTTCATCAAAGTTAATTAAGTAAGCTTCCACGCCATGTGGTATGCATGGGATAAAAAAAAACCTTCCACAACACCTTGAAATCAATTTCTTTTTCCATGTGATTATCGATATTTTTTTTATAACATTATCAAGTACTTATATCAAAAAGATTGTGCACGTTATTAGCCATCTATAAAGAGAGTACAATTGGGAATAAACATGTCTTTGGTCCATCTAAAATAAATAAAATTTGGTTCTATTTATTTTAAAATAGTTTCTTTAATTTTCATCACCTTTAGAAGGATCTTTCTTGCTAAAACCACCTAGGCTAAATGTCGCTATGCTACAGTTGACAACACCTGGTGGTATATAGTGTGATGGCACGGGTGTCAGGGGTGTAGTGATATCGGGATGATTGTAACTTTTAATTATATTACGTTATGTTTGAATATTTTGGATGATTTTTAGTTATGTAACATTTCGATAATTTTAATTTTTATGTTTGATTAATGTTTGAAAATTATGATGTGTTGTTAATTGTTATGTTATGAATACAATTTTTTGTTTGAACATATGATCAAATGCCGAAACAGATGGCTAAATGCGCCAAAACAGAGTCTCAGCCAAAACAGATGGCTTCTGCCTCTGTGCTGACGCAGTTCAGGTTATATAATCCGAACTGATTTAACACTTTCAGGATTATATAATCCGGAAACATCATTTTTCACCCCAAATGTTGACTTTCTACGGAGTGATTGACACTTTTCGGATTACATAATCCGGAAAGTGTAAAACCAGTCCAGATTATGTAATCTGAATCCATCAAACGCACTTTGGCATCAACATCCATCAGAGTGCTTCATGCTCCAAAATGCACGAAATTTTCCAGATTATACAATCCGAAAGTTGTTCCAAATTATATAATTTAGACTAGGGGTATTTTTGAAAAAAAAAAAGGGCGCGCTAGAATCTAGTAGGGTGGGAAAAGTAGTATAAAAATGGGATCACAAGGGTAATCCAACACAATATAAAAAAGTCCAGTTAAATAACAAGGAAAGTCCACATATGCTACATCAAGGAAAAAAACAAAGAATTATGCTCTTCTGCCAACACGTTTTGCTCATTCTCAACTAAACTTTCGAAAATGTCTCTGCGTGAGGTAACTCAAGCTAGTGTTAATTCTGTGTGACTTAACTCATGCAACGTGAGTTAACTCAAGCTGAGTGTTTTTTTTCATGTTTAATTATACCTGCGTGAGTTAACTCAAGCGGGTGTTATACCCAACGTGAGTTAACTCAAGCAAGGGCATTTTGGAAAGTTTGGTTGGGAACAAACAATTTTTGTTGGGAGAAGAGCAGATTTCGAAAACAAAATAATGCAAAATGACACACAAAAGGCCAAGCCACAACAAAGAAACATATGGGCATTGCAATACCCCACCTCAGTATCAAGAACCCTATGACAGAGGTGATTTTGAGTAGTTGAAGCCTTGCATTAAAGCAAAGCAATTACCAAGAGAAAGCAGACTGGGTTAATATTGTAAAATTTATTAACAAGAATTGATATTTTTATTTAAAAGCTATTGGAGATAATTAATTTATATTTAAGGAAATGTTAACGAGTGCCCCATAAACACTCTTTAAAGATCATAAGTAGTAAGAATTTATGAAAATACATGTAATCAATGCTTTGTAAATCAAGATATTTGACCTTTTAAAAAAAATATTTGCTCCCTCTCTTGATGGCGAATCTTGATTGACTGACAGACGAAACCGATTCGGAGAAACAAGAAGCAAGGCATGAGATACGCGGTGGCTAAATTTCCGATAGCGAATTACTTGACTCGATGGATGGGTGGATGGAGGGAGGGCCCTCCAACTCAAGCACGGAATCAATGTTGAGTCAACAATCATCGAGATCAGTACCTTGTATATATAGGTTATAACCAAATATGATAAATCCATGTTTGTTGGTGGCACATTCTATAACTATGAAGTCGTATTTCTTGATACCACCAAAAAGGGAAGATCTGATGTTTGAATTACTTCTTTCGGTCATTATTATAAGCAAAAATCAACTTTTCAGGTTCATTCAATAAATTATGTATTTGATCTATATTATTGACTAAATACATCATTTATTGAATGAATCTAAAAAATTGATATTCTTACGAAATCATGTAATAATAGCTCTATAAAGGTTGTGCATGTTATTAGACTATGTACAATGGTGTAAACATTCAACACCCTCCTTTTTCACTTTTTACACTCCACATCATTTTCTCTCTCTTCCATTTAATAATTCAACACTCATTCAACTTTTACTCACTCCAATGGTTTTGTTTAAAAAAATTCAACACCCTACCCGACCACTTTTCTTTCATATTTTTATTTTCTAATATGTTTTTGTTTTTGTTATTATAAATTAATAACAATTATCGATTGAAAATAAATGAAAATAGTCAGAGGCTTCATTTGGTCCATCTAAAATAAATAAAATTTGGTTCTATTTATTTTAAGGGTCTTGTTAACCGGTGCCCCCGGGGCATTGGTTAAGGATGCTAAAAAAAGGATATTATTACCATAAAATGAAACATTTTTGACTTTTTTAGTATTAATTACACAGTTTTCAATGCAATAACTACTATATAATTTCCTTTTTAGCATCCTTAACCAATGTCACAGGAGCACCGGTTAACATTTCCCTTATTTTAAAATAGTTTCTTTAATTTTCATCACCTTGACCCTTCTTGCTAAAACCACCTAGGCTAAATGTCGCTATGCTACTGTTGACAACACCTAGTGCTATCTCTATATATAGTGTATCACATATCAATAGCCATTTGTACAAATTACATATTAAAGGAGGAGTCAATGTTTTAGCAACCACACTAACAGTCCTGTTTCATACATACATTCAAACAAGTCATATAAGGCCACTTTATTATGTTAGTTTCTGAGTAGCTTGAATGTAGGTGTAGGAGATAGTTTTACACTGATTGTGTATATAGAAATTAAATGAAACAACAAACCAAATCACAGCAGGAAGGAAACATGTTTGTTTGTTTACCTGTGACACCTGATGCTCCTAAGATTACAATGTCAAATCTTTTAATTTTTTCATTATTTCTAGACAATAACATAAAGAAAAAAAGAACCTATAAAAATATCTATGAATTTGATATACGCTGAACCTATAATTGCTAAATAAAGAAGCACTGAGATTCATTAAAACACTGAATCTCAGTGATTTGTTATTTTATTATCATAATTACACAATAGTATAAGCTTTCTTATCTTAATTGTAAAAAACAAATTGTCTATGAGAGAGATTATTATGTTTTTTAGTGTTTTCTTTTCTTATATTTCAAAAATTAGAAAGTCTCACATAAGATATTTTATAAAGTCTTTGAGTCTCTATATACAAATGTGTAGTATTGGATTGTATACAAGCATAAAAGAGAAAACTTATCCTTTGAAGAAGGAATGATTGCATTAAATTAAAAATATAAAATTCAATCAACTCCTTCCTCTTGGATTAAATTAATTTTTGTTGTTTGTTTTTTGAGTTTTCTTGTTCTTATTCCACGCATAGCAAAACAGCACACATGATATACTATTACATTTAAAGTAGTAATTTTTATATAACATGAGAGTGTCTTTCGACATCTTTTAATATGAGGTATTGAATCACAATTTTTAAATTCAAAAGTTAAACTAGACACTTTTTTGGGACGATAAATAAGAAACAATTGTGCGATCAATATCTTGTTATACAAATCCCTCCACTTATACCTCTCTAAAAAAAAAATCCACTTGTGCAAGTTATTTCAAAAAGACCAAGTGAGACTATTTCAAAATGTCTATGAATTTTGCAATGAACAACTTATTGCATTAGTTAAAATTACTTCACAGATCTCAACTTTTTGAGAAACTCACTTAAGTTTTCATGAATACACAAGCTTTGAAGGACTATTTTGTAAGTTAAGTAACATAAGTTAATTTTGATTAAACCCATATTAACCTGTCCAAATTCAACTCAAGTATTTAAGAGTTTCAATTACATTAACTAAAGTAGAGATCGTTGCTTAGACCTTGCTATATCTTCAATCTATTAGAAAATAAGCTTAGCTCCAAGGAAAATAGATATATAAACGCGTGAAATTAAGAACTCATGATTGGTCAAACCGTGTTAGATACTAAGCACACCTTTATTCTTAAATTTTGGTGATATATAGTTTACTACATACAACTATTATGATATATGATATTCAATTCATACGAAAGGCTTTGGTCTTTCGGTTGTCTCATCTCTTTCAATGAAACAACAAACCGATCTCATTAGGAAGGAATAGAGTCGAAAGAAATATTAATAAGGTCCTGAGAATTTTATGTCCCAATGTTGTTTCCACAAATGTTGTTGTTGCTGCCGTTATCACTTTAGTTCAAATTTCTCGTTTCCATAAAAAACACAGTTTTGATTGATTCACCTCTATGAAGATTTTCAACGTAAAGAACATGAATATGAGTATGTTATTTGTCTCAAATTAATAAAAATTGAAAGATTGATTAACAATGGAAATAATAATTAAAAAGAAAGGTATTTTGAAATCCCTCTTTTAAAGATTATAAGCATGATGCCAAGTGTCAAACAAGGTACCACAAGGTTGAGAAGATATCTTCCAACCAAGCGACCTCTCGTGCAAGTGGTGGTAACAAGGTACTGCACAATTATAATTTAGTCTATTTCTTTTTCCATCATACTCTCTTAAAGTACTACAGTGTATCTCACATGCTTCATATTTTAATTTAATATTTAATACAATCCTTCCTTTCTCCTAGAATAAGATTTTTGGTGGTCCTTCTCCTATCCCTACTCTTAGATTGGTTTCTTAGTACCCTCCTCCAGACAATGTGATTAAAGTTAATGTTAATGGTAGATAAGGATTTGGGGGTCTCCTGAGGAATTCTCTAGGCAGTTGGATCATTGGTTTTTGCTGGATGTTATGGTCATACTACTAATATTAATGCGGAGATTCGTGCTATTTCTTGTGGGTTACAAATCACTTGGGATATTGATTTTAGGGATATCGATTGTGAGTCAGACTCTCAAGCTAACAACTTTGACTTTTAGCAAGGACGAGGCCCTACCTACACACCCTTATGCTCCTTAGATTGATAAAATTCGTTTTTATATGTTGAGAGATTGAAATGTTGGTTTTTTTCATACATTGCGTGAAGGAAACTCTTGTGCAGATTGGTTCGCTAAATTAGGCCCCTCACTTACTCACGAGCTTAGGATCATCCCTACTTGTCATTCTCCACTATCGATATTTTGTCTAGCTGATGTTATGTGAATTCAGTTCCCCGATTGTTTTTTATTTTTTTTGTCTTTTTCTCCTGCTTTAGTTTTTGCTAACCCCCTCTCAAAAAAGTAAAATAAAATAAAGATACCATAGGATTAGCAAACAAAAAACAAACAATAAAGATACCATAACATAGGATTAACAACTAAAAAAACTTAAAACACAAACAAAGATACCATAGGATTAACAACAACAAAAAACTCAAAAAACAAACAATATAGATTAATCTGGTTCTCAGATAGGATTAGCAAACAATAAAGATACCATAGCATAGGATTAACAACTAAAAAAAACTTAAAACACAAACAAAGATACCATAGGATTAACAACAACAACAAAAAACTCAAAAAACAAACAATATAGATTAATCTGGTTCTCAAAGAACAGATTGATTGAATTTCATATATTATAATTTAATATTTAATACAATCCTTCCTTCCTCCTAGAATAAGTTTCCTCTTTTATGTTTGGACACAATCTAATATTACACATTTGTTTATAAAGATTCAAAGACTCTGTAAACTATTCTATGTGGGACTTCTTAATTTTTAAAATTTAAGAAAACACTAAGAAAGATAATAATCTCTCTCGAAGGAAAAAACTGGTTTAGCATCATGCCAACAAAACAAATATTAACAATTATTAAGAGTTAAAGAAGTCTCTTTTCACCTCAAAACAATCCATAATCAACCAAAAATACAAAAAAAAAAATGTAACAACTATATTTGTACTAGCCATTGATGATGAAGCTTTCATTTACGAATAAGACATGATTATAGATCCTTTTAAAACAAAAAGGTCAAGGTTATATAATAAATTATTGTCTTTTATGGGATTTCATCATGAATCGAACATGGAGGGTGAACCAACTTAACAAACATTAATTGTTATTTTTTATTTTGTTTGTAAAAACAATCATTAAGCTTTATAATATGAAATATAAATATTGCTAATTGAAGTTCGTAAACTATATGATATATCTGTTTCCGTGAGCATAACTCAATTAATACGGACATTATATGTAATATGTTAGGTCAAATTCGAACTCCAGACATCAAACTTATTTGTCATATGGGATGAATATCTAACCACTAAGCTACTTGACGAAGAAAAAAAAAAGGTATATGATACATCTAATTGTAAGTTATTTTTAGAGGAATTGTAATTTATCTTAAACATCTAATTAGTAGACTTTGTCGGTGTATGATTAATGTTTGTTGATAGGATTTTGACAAGTGTACCAAAACTATCGAAGTAATATTAAAATTCATATCCACGAGGACCGTTGTTAACTTCTACTTAGCAATTTCATTATAAAAAAGGATGTAAAGATGTATTAAATTTAAGGTTGCCTTAGGCAAATGAATTGATATTTGTAACAAAAAGAGTTTAAAAGACGATAAAAGCTTTGGTTTTAGAATTTTATCAGAATTATGGTTAAGATCTTCGAATCCTCTGATGTTCTTATACGATAATTTTCACCCCTGTTCAGTCAATGTCTACCTAGTGTAACGACAGATAGACAAAATAGTTTTACTCAATCTCTTGACCTAGAACTCTCTCCACAAGGGACAACCCATTAATCTCTTAAGTGAATTCGAAATCTTTGAAGGTTTTAACATTCGTTTAATCCCTAAGTCATAACCTATTATTTGTCTATCTCTAGCATAATTACTTAGGTTTAACATATCTCCTAGATCCGATTTTAAAAGCCATGGCTAGTGGTCATTCAAGTTCTAAGATCAGTTTACACATTGAAGATGCTAGTGCTAGTAGTCAATCATAAACATACAAACAACATTAAACACAAGGAAACATGAATTAAACTAGACATTCATTGATATTCCAGGGAGTTTATACAAATTAAGAAGCCATATGATTACATCAGATTCATCTAAGTCTCAATCACAAAGAGATTAGTAACTCATAGCTAAAGTACACATAACTAATTCAAAATAAAGATTCATACATGTATCAGAGGGCTGACTATGAGTTTTGATGGTCTCCCACCATATCGTAAATGCTTCAGCTCCAAAATATGCTTTTTCCCTCTAAAATTTCAAACCCTTCATCAGAAAATGAGTTTTCCTTATATAGACACAATAAAAACCGGGCCTCTTAGTGTAAAAATCGATGCCCGAATCTATCAAAATTCAAAATCCATATACCCGCTCCTGCATAAATCGGCGCCCAATTTGTCCAAATTGGCCGTCGAAAATGTTGAATGCCAATGCTCCTTTGTGGTGTGAAATCGGCCCCCGATTGCATCAAATCGGCGCCCAATTTTTGGTTTCTTGTGCCTCTCCTTTCTGTTCATTTTAGTCTCCAACTCTCATGATTACAATGAGTTTTAACACAAAAATTGCATAAAAAATGACTAACAAAAGAGAGATGACAAAGTGTCATCACAATCCCAAACTTGCATCGTTACTTGTCCTCAACGAACCAACTTAAAATGAAAAATAACAGAAAAATAATACTTATTTCACCGGTGGTCATATCAAAAGTTCATCTTCTTAGTTAGCAGTTGATGAGCTAGCTTGCTTGGCAAACATGTCCATTTCACAACTTCTCGCAACAATATTGAAAAATTAACAAGGTTCACACAGTCGACATGCATAATTAATATGTTACCAAAACTTGAAAAATTTCTGAGCATCAATCAAAGTCAGTATTATGCACACACTTTTAAGGACTTTTTAGGTTATAACGGGGTTTAGGTCACAGGTGGGATCATTTGAAAAGTAGGTTTAGAAAAACAGTGGAGTTAAGCATCATGCTACTGATCTACAAAACAATATGCATCACAATTTGAAATCAAGGGGCTAGAGAATTTAACTTAATCAAACAACTGATCAACTTTTGTCTTGAAGCATTTTATTTCATTTTTTTGAGCTGAAAGTTGACAATTCAGCTTATTTTATCATGTTTTTTTATAAGACATAACATAAAGTGATATTTCTCTTCTCTAGGTCACTATTATAAGCAAAAATCAACTTTTTAAGTTCATTCAATAAATATTGTATTTGATCTATATTATTGACTAAATACATCATTTATTAATGAACCTAAAAAGTTGATATTAGTATGAAATCATGTAATAATAGCTCTATAAAGGTTGTGCATATTATTAGCCATCTATAAAGAGTGTACTATTGGGAATAAACATGTCTTTGGTTCATCTAATTAAAATAAATAAAACTTGGTTCTATTTAAGTCAATATATTCTCCTCCCAACCTTTTTATTCCAAAGCTCAACAACTCTTTTCCTCAAGAGAAATAGACAAATGAAACAAAACAGGAAAAAATTAACCACTCTTTTCCTCCTTTGTATGTCATATGGCTTATGTAACCTTGAAATTGGAGTATTGGGATCAAGGCTCAAAATGTTTCAAACGTGTTGTAGAAACAAGATATTTAGGTTTAATATTATATTTCTACTGTATAATCAAATTAAAGTTTATAAAAAAAAAAATCAAATTAAAGTCAGTTTTTTTTAACTAAATATTCTTTTTAAAAAAGATATTTTCAACAATGACCGTTTTTTTTGTGGTATTCGAGATTCGAACCCCAACCTTGCATATATTATGCATTATCTCTATCAACCGAGCTAAGTTTACGGGATCAACAATGACTGTTTAATATTGGTATAATGATACATATGAATTATATAAGTGAAGTATATAATTTTGAATTTGAAAAGAAATAAATTGATTCTATTAATATTTTTTAGTTTCAAGTTATTTATTCAAGGAAATATGTACTTTGATTGACCAATAGAAAATGCTAACATGTGTCAAACCGAAAATAAAAATTATCTATTGAAAATTATACTAATTATTCTTCAAAGCAATTAAAAATTAATTTGTTTAAAAGGTTAAAATAGAATATATTAATCAAACCGAACAAGCCTTTTTCAGCACAAGCAATTTCAAAAAAGACTCAAAGTGAAATTACAAAGTAACTATACAAAATTGAAAAATCAAGCAAAGAAAAGAAAGTAAACAACTATAAGAAAAATTTCAAACACTAAAGAGGGTTAAACTACCGGTAATGGTAATAAAAAATGAAAGTAGTGTATCTCGCTTTCAACCACGAGCAAGACAAAATCTTATTTTTTTCACATAACATATGCATATTCTCATTCGCATGGTGAAAAGTGTGTTTGTTTCTTTCTTTCCAGATAAGCCACACACAAGAGACCTAAATAATCTTCAATCCGTACGTGTCTGCCTGGAAGAGCCACCTAAACAGCAAAAATGCTTAAGATGTTTTGTATTGTCACCGTGAAGCCCTGTAACAAAACTTACCCAATTTAAAACCAAGGACCAAATTATACCAAAATAACCGCATTCAATGTAGTCAGGAACGAGTTTCTATGTAGGTTCGATTGGCCGGTGAAGGGACATAAAGTCGGGGAATGTAACACGATTCGTAAGAACCCACTCAAGGGAAAAATTGTAACTTCAGATATACATAAACACAAAAAAAGCATAAAAATAAAAAAACTTATAAAACTTAAGTGCCTTAAACTACACATTAATGAGTCATAGTCACCATCATTATTCAAAATCATAACATAGAACAAAGATAAGGGAGGAAAAAACGCAGATAGTTATGGGTAACGTGAAAAACTGAGTTTCAATGGATGAAAGTAAATGAAAACAAGGTTTTAGGTGACGGAAGAGAGTGAATGACGGCGAAAACTTTGCCGGAAAAGGGACACGGAATTGCGGCCGCCGCTTGGCTAGGGTTTAGAAAAGGTGAAGATGAAAGAAACGTGTATCTTTTTTATATTTAAAACTAGGTTTTATTATTGACCCGACCCGGTTCGTGAAGCCCAGCCCAACACGTTTTTTCTTACGTTTCTACTACAGAAACTTGATCCTAACCAAAACAATAGCAAAAACGATCCAGATCAAGGTCGGAGCATGCTTGGCTGTGGAAAGCACGTAGGAACGTGCGATCCTACGAGCTGGGACTCGTTCCTGGCTACCTTGACCGCATCTGACAAATAGATGATCTGCATCTTCATTCATGTCAAAACCACCCACATACCTCTGATCATTATGATGATAGTTTTGGTTAGGATACGATTGAGAAGCAGACGTCAATCAAAAAGACTAACTTTAAGAGGTACCACTTTAAGCTGCAAAATATGAGAATAATCAGATGTATTGTTATTGGTTGTTGATGTCAAGAAATGATAAGCACTCATGACTGCAATGCTTTTAGTTTGATCATTTAGGAGTCAGTGGAACCAAACCACATTATTCACTGCATAAATTGACCTACGGTCAAACATATTCCACGAATTCACAAATCACAAGTGAGATTAGCCAGCTTTGTTAGAGTTGTGTGATTAAACAAAAGTTTCAGAAGCCCTACATAACAAATTACACTATGATAAGTTTCAGAAGCCCTACGTAAAAGTGAGAATCCTAATTTTAATCATTGATATGATATATGGTAGAATGTTATGACATTTCATATGATATGATATATGATTAAACATTTTTTGCTTGATGTATTTAGACATTTCATACTTCTCTCTGTCGATTTTTTTTGATATTTCTTTTTTGTACTTCTCAAGTTGCGAGTGCTGTTACAACCTTCCAGTTTGCAGAAGGCTATTAAAGATGCAAAATTTAGTTACATGTTAATTAAGAGTTAGTTGGTGTAATTTCGTATATAAGTCTCAATGACTACTTGATGTAACAACACTTTTCTTAATTATGAGTTCTATCAAGAATTATAATACTAACCATCCGGTTTATGAGGCAAGGGAATGTAATCTTGTGTTCGGCTTTTTTTAATCAAATTAAACATAGTTGTATTAAATGTTAGTAATTTTATTGCATACTCTTATAAATGTTATTGGAGAATAGATGATGGGGTTCCTTGGTTTATGTGGAATCTTTGTTACTGTACATGTTTGGTTAAAATTGTAATTTTTTACAAGGGATATTGTCAAATTTAATGGAATCATTTGATATTTCTTGTAATATCTATAATTAATTAATTATTTATAACATCAAATCAAAGTATGAATTTAGGGATGTTTCATTGGATACATATGATATCTATGTCTGCTTCAAATCCATCGTGATACCTGTATGGCAGGTTATGCACAGATTTTTAAGTATTCATGGGTATATACATACCAGTGAGAGTAGGCAATAAAAATAGTTAAAATTTAACAACAAAATCACCATCACATTTGTTTTCTTCTTTTCACCAAAAGATAAGGATATTTATGCATATTAACATCCATGCATTTCATTTCTAACAAAAAAAAAAGTTTATCACATTCAACAAAAACATAAATATTCTCACAAGAACATATGCTGCTAAGTAGATACCAACAATCATATTCAATCTCTCATTATAAGACATCATTTTCTGAAGCCTCTGTTGCCATTACCGTTGGAGACAACCTTTGGTCCTTCCTCATTTTCAGAACCTACAACACCACCACTACCATAACCTTTCACTTTACGCCGCACGCGTTGTGAAGGTTTTAATACTGAACAACCTTCCTGACTTCTGCTGCACCTCTTCTTGTCTAGATATCCAAATGCAAAAGTTTCCGGCACTTTCTCATGAGGTGGAAGTACTGTTGCATTTTTCTCTAGATCAATGAGCTCAGGATTGGATGCAACTTTATCGAGGACGTAAGATAGAGAATCGAAATATTGTACCCCCTTCAGTAGATTCCTTGAAAACTGTTTAACTCCAGGAACAAGGAAGACGAGAGAATTCTTAGAAGCAACAACGTAATTATAACATCTAGGTTCCTCTAAGTGCCAACCTCTTGCTTGTAGACGAGGCCAAACGGCTTCCCAAAAGAGATTACCAACTCGTGCTTTACTTAATCTGAAATTACTTGTCAGGAAACTTATTATTTCTGAAGGTTCAAGCATTACACACGCTTTTCCCTTCGGTATTTTTGAAGGACGAACCAGAATGACTTGGGGCGGATTTTACAGAATCAACAGGGAGTCCTGTAAGATCTTTTTTCCCCTTACCAATTCCTACTCCCTCAACAAGTGCTTTCAGGCCGGCTAAAGTTTTCAGAGTCGAAACATAATCTTCTAGAAGCATTTTCCTCTCTTGCAAATGTCTTCAACACCTACCAATCAATTAAACATAGCAACTAATAAGTATGGAAGAGAAATCAATAAGTATATATCCAATCCATAACAGTGTAGCAACAATGATATTAAAAAGACAAACTTTGGAATTGTTTATGTCATTACCTCAAGTAATTTATTTTGATATTCCTCCGACACATTCGGTAGCAGACGAAACAAAAGCTCATGTTGCCTTGGTTCTCTGAAAATTATATGCCCAAAAATGCATTTCCTACTTTTCATTTTCCTACATCCAGACCATCTCTGATATTTGTCAGAAGTACGAAATTTCCCAAAATAAAATGAAAATATATCCTCCATCTTCTTATTGCCAATAATTTTTTTCACTTTAACGAAGTTCTTCCTAAATATATACAAGCCAAGAACAAAACCAGCCTCTTCGATTTCAGTCCAGTTGTCTCTTTGAGAACCAGAAACAAGAATCCGCTCTTTCTGTCTATGCTCCTCATGCACCTCGATCTTTGTTTCTTGACGCATATCAGAACTCTTTACCCAAGTTACTGGGATAGGTAGTTCTATTTGAATGTTTTGATGTATACTATCTGCCACATCAGTGTTATTTCTCAAGAAACAATACTCGGATTTTGAAGTTATGGTAGGAAGTTCAACCTGGTACTTCCAACCCACCCGACAGATATTTCTTGCTCATCAAAAACACCATATTTAATGGACCACAGAAGTGATTGTTCACTGTAAAAAAAAATTAAATTTATTGAAAGAGAGCTTATATACTAGTTGGTTTTATGGTAAATTGAGTTTTCTCTTGTCTCTTAAAACATTGAAACATGAATTTATCAGTGGTTAATTTGATTTTTAGAAGAAACAAATTCATACAAAATTATGAAAATAATTACACTGTGAAATTAAGCTATTATACATTATAAGATAGTATTGATACTTTTTATAAGACTTATACAACATTGTGATTAATTCACACTACAACAACCCCAATGTGTAAAACAACATTCGTAACAATCGAAATTGCAACATCTTAACGCGGTCACAACCTTGACTGAGACTGTTATTTAAAACCTAGGATATGATATATGATAGAATGAATAAGCAATGAAAATTTCTTTTCTCCCATTCAAAATTGTTCACTCCCTTAATTATGCCCAATGCGAGTTAACCCTATTCTGAAAACAAGGGTTACGATTTGGAGAGAGCAAAGTGCGATTTTGAGAACAGAAGACTGCTAGGAGGGCGATTTCTTCAACCTTTTACCAGTTCATGTATGTTTTAATTCCTATATTGATTATGCTATTTGTAAACTCGATTATGAGTAGCTAAATCTCTTAGAGATTAGGTTTGAGATGATTCTATGTAACCCTAATTGAAACATGTTGTTGTGAAACTCTATTTATTGTGAATGACAGTCTAGTTTTTATTCAATTCAATTGTTCTTAATGCTTTTTATATCCTGATCAAATATAAACATGATTTCGTGAGAATGAATGATTACTGACCATAGCTTTCAACTTAGACCTAATTGAATTGTTCAAATAAACAGGGTTAGTCTAAGAATGGATAATCGTTTATTTGTGATATTAGGTTAACGTTCTTAAAACCTTCAAAGAATATTAGATCACCTAAGGAATTAGAGACTATAATCTGAGAAGAGGGTCCTAAGTCAAGGGATTGATTATGGCTATTTTAGTTAACCATCGTGAAACTAGAGATATATTCATAAGAAATAGGTGCAATGTACCAATTAGGGGAACTCAGAGGATTCGAAAGATCTGATCTCATCTCTCTCCCTATTTTCAAATCAAATCTTTATTTTCTGTCATTTAAATTTTATGCAATCAAACCAAATATACTGCCTAGGGCAAACAAAATAACCTTTACACATCCTATTTATTAACGCTATTGTTTTATTGAGATTAACACGGTCCTCGTGGAAACGAACTTTATTATATTATTACTTTGATGGTTTTTAGTACACTTGCTAAATTTCTATCAAGTAATTAATTACCGTTCGAAGAAATTTTTAAATAGATGTAACATTAAAAAATTTAAAACGTGTTTAGAAACAATTAACTACTATTTTGAAGCAAATAATAGTTAATTGTCATTCAACGAACTATAATAGTTGTTTGTGAGCAATGAACAATCTTCAAAACTTTATACACAAGTGGCGTAATTAAATGCAATTAAGTCAAAGCTGAAAACATAATGAGGAAAAGAAAAACAACACAAGACAAACATAATACAAATAACAAACAAAAACGAAAACACCAAAAAACACAAGCAACATATTTTTACACTCAGAACTTCAACAATATGATCCATGAAAATTCAAGTTATTTTGTATGAAAGGATATATTAAAGTACATTAAAAGTGTACGACAAGCAAATCACGAAACAAAATAAAAAAAATAGTTTAGTTAGTTACCTCGATGAAAGAAGAAGATGAAGAAGAAGACCCTGACGAGACCTACATGATGCTGCAAAAACGGATCGTGGTTGTTATACACCGATCTGTAAGTTGTAGATAGAAAACAAAGAAAACGTGATAAAACACTTATATTCAAAAAATTAGATATCATATATTTATGTATAAATATATGGATATTTACATGTGCGCACACATGCACATACCTTGTTGCGATAAGAAAGAGGAAGTTTAATGATTACAAATGAATGAAGGTTGAACTATGTGGGTGAAGGGACGACAGAGGAGGCGAAGTAAGAGAAAGCACAACTTTTTTTTGCGAGAAAAAAACCCAAATTGTTCTCCTTTTCTTGGCCTCTTGTCGATATATAGAGAAAAAGAAAGGAAGATATATGGAAACTAATAAATAAATAAAAATAAAAGAAGGTATATCAACACGCGCTTTAGTGCGTGAAAGATGTAGTCACACGTGGCGATGAAGATTCTAATCCTACTTAAGTAAAGAGTAAAGAGTGAGAGAGAGGGAGGAGGAGGAGATCCTCCTCCGTGAATTAAGTGTGATAATTGAGTTTCAGAAATTTTTTAGTCACCAAAAAATACCTTTGATATGCAATTTTAGATTACCATTTCTAGTTTCGTTCACACACACATATATCAAGTTTATGTTTTTCAACTTTTTTCTATATTTTTCTACATTTATTTTTCTTTTTTGTCTACATTTTTAAATTGTACAGAATTAAGAAATGTAATTAATTTTATACAAGAAAGAAAAACTATGAATTACACTATTTTACAAAACAATAATGTTAAATATCACCTTCTCTCTTTCTTAAACCCTAGCCGTCACCCCTTTCTTCTTCTTCTTTTTAGAGGGGTGATTTAGGACCAATTTTGACCCAAAAATCACCCCTCTGAATTGTTTTTCCTTCTATCCTAATTGAATAAGTGATTTCACATATTTTCTGTTTTCTTTCGTTTGTTTTTGTGATTTCGTCGTCTCTGAACGACTCTGTTTGTTTTGATTTCTCGTCTTAGTGCAGTGTTTATTTAATTCGGGTTGAAAGATTAGCTTTAAGCAAGTGCAGATTTGATCAATGACAATGATTTTGGCGTCGTCGACGTTGGAGATTCGGAGACATGAGTATTTTCAAAGACATGAATATAGTCATATTAGTCATATTTGTAGGCATAGGTACTTTGCCATTTTATGATATTAACATGGATGTTATGAGTTTGTTCACTGATTCATCCTTTTTGTTTTTAGCGAATTTGGATTTGAATTGTATCGATGTACTCTATCAATTTGAATGAATGAATATCGTTTATTTTTGTAAAGAAAAATGTTAAATATCACAAGAAATCTTCTCATGAAGCAAACATGACTAAAACCATTTCTTGCTTTTATTCCGTCAAATCCGAAATTAAAGTGATAAAAGCAGTTTGCACATTTCCATTTTTTTTTTACAAAATTTTTCCCATTTCCTTTCAAACTAAAAAACACGCTTCTTTCGTGATAAAGAGTTTCACTATATATAACATTTCTCGTGAACTCGCTGCTTGAGCTCTTGACACGCTGCGGCGAGTTGCACAGTTCAACACCCTATGTTTTGGGCGTTCCGGGTACTCGGGGGTTGATCCGGATTTTCCTAAATGATTATTTTGATGTATTTAACTGTTGTCATGCTTTCTAAACCTTTGGAAACATCAAATGAATTAGATTGAACTTGGTTTTGTAAATCGAATCAAACTTTTTGAAAAATGCTCAAGAACGCATAATTTTCCGAAACTCGTTTTTCTTAGGGGAAAAAGGTAGGTTAAGATTTTTACTGTAACTATGAGTTATAAAATGGTTTGAATGGTATTGATGAGCTTTAACATGGTTTTGATTGGAATATTGGAATTCTTTGGAAAAATGATAAAATGAGACGAACTTGGTGAAATTTTGGAATTAATCGGAATTGGTCTATGATGTGTATATGCATATGCTATTGTGATTATATGTAACATGTGTGTATGATTTGTTGAGATGTTTGAACATGTATGACTTGGTTTTGATGCATTACTTAGAAAATGTTGAAAGTTATGAAAATAGACGAACTTTGTTAAAATGTAGTTTTATGACTGAATGACTAACAATTGACTATGTTACGATGATGATATGATATAATAAGAATGAATCAATGATGATTGGGTGTTTAATATGATGAATTTCATGATGTGGATAATTATCCGTCTTTTATGCAAAATGTGATTTAGGAATTTTGTTGATTCTTGAGTTGATTGTTGTTGATGATGATTATGATGATGATGATTTATGTTTATGAATTATTACATGCAAAATGACAACGTTATTGATGATGAGTGTATGTATGAAAAATGAAGACAAAAATGATGATGATTTGTTGTTGAACGTAATCATTGTTGAGTTATATGTTCATGCATTCATTAGTAGGATATTTATATCCAATGAAGACGACTAGGATATATATATCCAACGAAGACGACCATAATACCTTGTATTCAAATGTCGATGACTATGATACAGTTGTACCTTGAGGTGGCGACCGGTACCACATGCATATAGAGTTGGGTCTAGGCGCATTGCATACATTTGATAATTGGTTAAATGTGTCATATTTGATTATGTTCTTGGTGAACCTTGGTGATTTATGTGCATTGGTGAACTTGGTGAATTATGTGCTTGATGAAATTTGGTGAATATGTGAAGATGCGAAAATGTACTTGTGCATTATTATACTTGATGACTATTAATGATGTTGAGTTGTTATGAATGATCTAATTAAGTGTTATTTAATCATTTGGAATTAGTTGTGTTGTTTTACTTTCATTTGATTATACTTTAATTTTGAAATGTTTCTAAGCCCCAATGATCGATTGGTTGACCGCCTACCTTATTCATATGGATGGGTAGACGGAGTGCATGATTAGTTGTTGCTTTGCTTGGTGAGTATACTGAAGGCTAGCTTTGGAGCTACCCGTCTTTGGGTAGACCTACTACCTTGTTTGCATTTTATGACTTGTTGAGATTTATATAACTCAGTATTTTGAGATGTCAAATTCATTCTGGAGTTATATTTTGATTATGTGGCATGGCTACTTTGGAGAATTTTATTATCTGTTGATGAGATGTGATGATATTATATTCCGCTGCGATGTTTTGAGAAAAATTATTTATGCATGTTTGGACTTATAGAAGAAGTAGAATCTAATTCCTTTGTGTGTTTGTATTATTTGCGCGATTTATCACTTTAAGAGTTTAGGGTGTTATAACATGAAGTGAAGAAAACAAGAGAAACATATGTAAGTTTTAGAAATACTATCTTGACACAATTTTGGCTACGGCTAACAAAATCATGACACGATTACCTAATCGTGGCACGATTTTGAGAAGCGTCAGAGTTTAATTTTGAAATTTATGATGGCATGTGTCACGATTTTGGTCATCATAACACGATTCTAAGCGCATAGGACATTGCCTATAAAAGAAAAAATCATTGTTTGAGAGAGGGTTCTGAAATTCAAAGATCTGAGATTGCATTTTTGAGATGAAGATTGAAGATTGGAGAGGTGGCTTGCCATCAAACTAATTGTTGATCCTTATGTATGTAATGCATTTTTCTTTGAATTTATTGATTGTAATTTCAATTATGAGTAGCTAAGTTCTTAGTAATTAGGTCGAGAGCAAATTTTGTTTGATCTGTTTGAATCATGTAGGTTGTGAAACACTATATGTGATAATGCAAATCTAGTTTTATTCAGTTTAAGTTGTGTGCAATGCATTTTATGTCCTGATCATATATAAATTGATTTCAAAGATTGAATGACTACTAAGCATAGATTTTAAAATTGGATATAGTGAAACTATTCAACTACACGAATCAGTCTAGGAATAGATGATGATTTAGTTGTTATCATAGATTAACGTACGAAAAAACCTTCAAAGAATATTATCTCACTTAAGAGATTAAGGAGTTGTATCCTCTGATGAGAACTCTGATTCAAAGAATTGATCATAGGTAATTTTTTTAATCATCGTAAAACTTGTGGAACATTATTAGGGGTAGTTGTAGTCTACTGAACATGAATAACAAGAGGATTTGAAAGAACTGATCCATATCTCTAATTATCTTTAAAAAATCCTATTTACAAGTACTATTTTAGTTCATGAAAAATCAAACCAATTTTCCTAGTGCAAACCCCCACCCCCCACCATTTAATACGTCTCGAATAGTAATGACATTGTCAAGTAGACTTGCTAAAACTCTATCAATGAATTACTAAAGTATTCTAGAAAATTACAGACATATACAATATTACATAACAAGTAATAAGTTCAATAGGTAGCTCGGTTGGTTAGTTAAGCGACACCCAATTCCGGCCATTAGGTTGTGCATCCAACTCAACTAAGTCTTCCATTTATGGGACCTCAAATATTTGTAGAGGTAGGAGTATAATTGTTGGAGTGTAGGATAAAAGTTTCTTTTGTTATATGGTAGATAAACCAACCAAACACTTATTATTTGATAAAAAAAAGGTAAAAGGATAAGATAGTCTCGACCCAATCCACACACATCCCAAAAAAACAACAAAACCCAGCTTATCGTTAGTTTATGATTTTAATTGCTGACTAAATCTTTCTCATTGTTAATTTGTAAGTTGTAGAGCTTTTTCTTAGCAGCAATGTGTTTCTTTCTATCAGCAGCTACACCTTCTTCATCTACTGGAATGTCAATATCATCTTTAATGATGTCCCAAAGTTCATCATCAACACCAATGATATGATTGTACATTTTTCCACCAAACAAACATTTCAGGATCTCCATTAAACATTGAAGGTTTGTAAGAATTAGATTGCTTGTCATGAGTACCATAGTCATATGATACAACTCTGGAATCTCTAGTTCCATCACCACCAGTAGCTATGTTATTCTCATAATCTCTTATGTTACATTGTTAAGTGTTAGGTCTAGAACAACATAACCAGATGCTCTTATGTCAACTGAAGGTGAGAAAAACACAAGAAGGAGGGTTGATTTGTGTTAGCTTTTTCTTCTTTTTAACTAAGTCCAAAGTTCAGCTTCTGATAGAGTTCAGAACCTGAAGCAATGTTCAGAGTTAAGCGCAGCAGATATAAAAGTGATATAGAGATAGAGAGAGAAAAGAGAAAGACACAAAGCAATTTATCCTGGTTTCTTTCATATTCTGGAAGTAGTCCAGTCCCCTTGTCACTTACAAGATATTTTTCACTATAATCACACAAGCTAAGATTACAATTGGTCAAGCACACAAGCAAGAGAATTCCAATACTCAAGCACACAAGCAAGAGACTTCCAATGCTCAAGCACACAAGCAAGAGACTTATAATGCTTAAATATTATAAAGAACATTGTTTGGATGAACACTTGATATACAATCAGAGGTGTTCACAAAATACAACCCATTTCAGACTCTAGACTTAAGAATTTCTAAGATGTGAAAGTTAATAAGAAATTCTAAGTGTTTGATGCGTAATGATTTTGAAAAAGTAATGACACTTTAAAAATATTGCAGAGTCTTGTTTATTCTTCAAGTCTTCAATCCTTTATATAGAGGTTGAATAGATACGTTGAAGAGTGTCAGCGCATCAATAGAGTCGTTTGAGAAGCATGATCAATGAACAATGATTTGTTGCTTGATTTGATTAATATCCTATGAAGGAGTGATTTATAATACTTTCCTTGATAAGGAATTATCCGTTCTTTTTCAAAGGAGACACAACTGTAGCTTCATACAATGCACATAGGGAATGTTGGAGGTAGTGGTCGTACAAATTGTCCTTAAATGAAAATGACATCCATTAACTCTCCGACACTTCAGAATTATTATTGCTTGATCTTGATAACTACCATAGGTTGGCATCGATTACTCTTGATCCTTTGTTCTTCAGTTATCCAGAGTCTGGATACCAGAGTCTGAGGTCCAGCTTCTAGATGATCTTTAGAGTCTGACTGCACCAACTTCTGGGTAGTCATCAGAGTCTGACTTCTTCAGATTCAGACTTGAACTTAGCTTCTCTTGAAAATTCTTTGATCTATATTTGTTCTTTTAGAACCAATACATGAATAAGACATTGTATAATTTTTGTCTATGATCCTACGCACTTGAACAAATATTAGCATTTGCAATTGATATCTTAATATCTTGTTATCATCTAAACTTAAGAGACATTGTTTAAACTTATTTTGTTCCAACAGGGTAGGCAAAAAAAGGTATGATATGTCTGAATTCTATAGGGACCAAAAATATATTTAACTCAAAAATAAAATAAAAATATTTAATAGAAACACTACATTAATGTTATTATACTTACCTTTTTATATTAGTATTTTTTTTTTTACACATCTTACATCAATACATAAATATTTGATTTCGTACGTATAGAAAAATAAAATCTGCAATGAGACCGGTGCAAATATTTAACAGATTTTTACTTATATTTTTTTTAATAAAAACATTATATGAAACATTTTTTATTTATTATATTTAAACATTTCATAATATTATTAATATAATTATTTTTAATATAATTCTCGTAAACTCAACTAACTAGAACTAGAAATAGATTCCTTCAAAAAAAAAAACAAACTAGAAATAGATGACCCTAATAATTCCCTAAAAAAAAAAAAAAATTAACCTTAATA
>Ga0228711_1003622_pt1 | contig 24028 bp, 7 predicted proteins | sample MedpolnodulmetaG_2_FD_177996 | JGI IMG/M metagenome (GOLD analysis project Ga0228711, IMG submission 177996) | Root nodule microbial communities from Medicago polymorpha collected in Santa Monica, California, United States - brown nodules | ecosystem: Host-associated > Plants > Roots > Nodule...
ACTTCTTTTACTATTTATACAACTTATTCTAATTATTATTTTACTTATTTAATGTTAGAATTAAAATTTATGTTAGAATATATTTAATGTTTATTTTACTTATTATTTATTTAACGGTGTTGTTTTTGTTTTTGTATTTCAATTTCGAAAAAAACATAGAGTGAAAGGTATCTCACACAGGAAGAAGCTGAACCTTAAAAACCTGACAATCCCTCAGCCGTGTGCACAAAACCAATGGTTTTGGGATGAAGTGAATATGTCCGGTCTTACTCCCCTCCTGACTAGTGGGTACGAGAACATCTCTCACGGGTTCGTTTGTGCGATGTCAGAGAGATGGCATGAGGAGACCAGCAACTTCCATCTACGTGTTGGGGAGATGGCCATCACAATAGATGATGTAGCGTGTCTCCTAGGCATCCCCATCACTGAGAGGCTCCTTCCTAATAGAGAGTTAACATGTGAGGAGGGGCTAGAGACGATGCAGGTGGAACTACTTTTTACAGCGGAGGCTGCCGCTAAGGAGATGACAAAACAGGGTGTTGCTCACGTCAGTTTTGGTGTACTGAAGAGGCGCTACGAAGAGCTCTTGAATAGGTGTAATCAGCTACTTGAGCCTGACACACAGGAGGAGCAAGACGAGCGAGCTCAAGTTAGGCTGGCCTGCATTAAGGCGTTTTTGTTTCTCTTGCTTGGCTGGACCATTTTTTTCGGCAAGAACAGCAAAAACATTAATCTGTTGTGGCTGCTTGCATTGCAAGATATGGACGTGTTGGATAACTGATCATGGGGTGGGATGGGACTTGATTTCTTATATGAGCAGCTATCTCTTACCTCCGACTCATCTGTGACCTCCTGTGGTGGTTACATGACCTTGCTTGTGGTAATATTTATTTTTCTTCTTTTTTACTTATTGGATTGTAAATGTATAGTTGTTTGTATAATACTTATGCTGATATAAATTTATTTCTTTGTGTTTGCAAGGATGGACTTTGGCACACTTCACAAACATCATTCCGAGGATTGATGATGATGCCTACGACCTTACTGTTGCCCCGCTTGTGAGTCAATGGAAACCTCCCAGGGGCTTTTCTAATCTTGGACACTACCGAGCTGCCATTGATTCGTTGGACCATTCTCATGTCACCTGGAGGCCATACAAGAGACGACGACACATCACGCCCTTTTAGAACATATGCTGGTACTCCGAATGGATCATGGCCGGCAGCGACAGGATGGTCCGTTACTTGCCAGAGCGGGTTCTTAGGCAGTACGGGTATGTCCAGACACGGCCCAGGCCTCCTACAGACATTGAGGCTCTTGCGGCAGATGACGTGGCCCAGGCCTTCACGGAGTTTGCTCTACATGTCCTCAGCCATCTGCAGATGGGTCATCCGGTTTCGGATAACCATCCGTGGGCTCATACTAGGGGGTACATGAGATGGTTTGTTAGAGTATCGCATCCTATTGTGAACCCCCATGCAGCCATTCCTAACTACGCAGCTAATGCCCCTCCTCGTCCTGTCCCTCCTTACGAGGAGGTTATTGTTGAGCAGTAGTGGGTCAGGCATCCTCCCGACCCATACCAGATCATCAACAACATCAGGGCCAGAGTGGACGGTGCAATGGGGCATCCTGATGTATTTCGTAATCCAGAGGAGGTTATGCGCTTGATGCAGGGCATGCAGTCTGAGTGGAGCATGCTGGAGCAGATGCCGGCTCCGCGGAGGAGGAGTCCACGGGATGGACCAGTATGACTTGTGTAGTTTTTTTTTATGACATTTTGTTGGATTTGGTTGTAAACATATTACACTTGCGCTTTTTAGCGTTTTTATGACATTATTCGTTATTTTATTTCGTTTTTTTTTCTCTATTTTTTTCGTAATATACTTATGAGTTAATGCTTGATTGAATGAATGCTTGAATAAATGATGGAAAATGTATGCTTGAATGAATGTATGAAAAAAGATTGAAAAAATTAGGAAAAATAGAGGTTTCTGCCTCTTCTAGTTTTATGCAAAGACTGGGCGTGAGTTAACTCACGCATGTGTTAACAATGTGGGTGGGTTAACTCACGCAATGATTTACACTTGTGTGACTTAAGTCACGCAGCGTTAGTTAACTAACACATAGTTTTACACTGGCGTTAGTTAACTAACACATGGGTGTTTCGGACAAGGCTGCAGGGTACGAGTGATTTGTGTTGGGTGGAGAGCAGTAATCTTTCTAAGATGGTATCAGAGCCTCTCCAAGATCCATTGGGCCACCTACTATCAGGTTTCCGCTATTGGGTCACCCACCATTGATGTCCACGAACCAAGCTCAATTGTGTTGGTCATGAGGGGGTGTGTTAAGAACCCCACATCGGATAGAAGATGGTCTGACAATGTGTTTATAAGTGGGGGCAATCCTCACCTGACAAACTGGTTTTGTGGGGTTGTGTTAGGTTCAACCACGATTTCTAAGAGTACTGCATTGTACTCCATAGGCATATACATCATGGATTGATGGATAACTCCTACGCATTTATGAAACATGGAATTGAGCGTAGTTTAAATTTTTGAATGTCGTGTTAATAAGGTTTCCATGATTGTGTCATAAATTTTCATTTTCTACGTCCATGATCTTTAGAATTCAAACAGAAAAAACGTTGTTGTTCTAGATTTATCTATATGAATAGGTGTGATCTTTAAAGAAACGATCGGAGTAGAAGTTCAGTTGTGTCATTTGTGCGCATTTTTTCCAAATTCATGGTTATTCTTACTTTGTAAAAGGTGGTTGGCTAGCTCAACTAATAAATATTACTCCCTCTGTCCCGGATTAACTGAGTCAAAAACTCATTTCACACGTATTAAGAAAAATGTATAAATGAAGGAGAGAGAAAAATAGTTTTAAGTGCACTTGTTAAGTATTGGTGTATTCTCCACTATCATAAATGTAAAGTGGAATATATTGAATTGGAAATGATGAAAGTGGTATTGATTAGAGTTATAAAGGAAAAAAAGTAATTAATATTGTATTAAAAAGTGAAATGACTCAGTTATTTTGGAACACTTTTTTTTTGCAATGACTCAGTTATTATGGGACGGAGGGAGTAAAGGTTATAGAGAGTAGCAAATCGAAAGAGTGAATAAATATTAATCTAACAATTCACTACTAATATTCATCATTAAAAAAGAAATCTTGATTTGTAAAAGCCTAAGCTCTTTTATCGTAAAATGACATTTTTGAACCATTCAACTTGAACACATGTGGGAAACTAGGTGATCAAGGAAAGGCCACGATTCCAATTTCTAGCCAATGGCTGTTATTTTTTTGTTTTGAAAGAAGCTAATGACTGTTATTGTTATTGCTATTTCCCCCCTCGTATTTATTTATCCACGTCGTAAACTCATTTTACGAATCAATTTTATGTACAAAAGTCAAATCCCTTCAACAAAAACAAATGTACAAAAGTTTAAAATTGACTTAAGAACACATAGGATTAGCCATTAGCCACACCCATGCGTAGGTCAGATAGTTTAACTGATTTAAACTAATGATTAATAAGTTAGATGTCCAGGATTTAAGTTTTGACAAAGAGTAAAACTAACATAGCAATTGATATGTTAACATTTTTCATTAAAAAGAAAAAAAAACTCGATCACCTTAGCAATTACTTATTTTTTGTTTTTTAAGGCCCATATGAAAAATTAGTGACATGTGGATTCACAATATATTTTACTTTAAACTTGCGTTCAGCGGTCATTGTGTCAGTTTATTCATTCTTTTTATTACACTAATGCATATAAATTATGAACAATAATTTTATGAAATTTCTTTTTTCCTTTTAAAAAATGAAATTTTGATTTTGATTAAAAGTGTGTGTATTTCTTCAAAAAAGAAAAAGATTAAAAGTGTAGGTATAAATATTTTGCACTTTCATATTGTAACAAACTATACTTATCTTTATCAATGACACCAACAATATATCAAATATAATTTAAAATTCTATATTGTTGAGTGACACCAACAATATAACATTCTTATATGCAAATTTGTTAAAGGGTATAGTTAGAAGCGAAAAAGACAACTCAAAATCATGTGGATCTATACTTTGGAAATAGAACTCACACAAAGTAGTGAGACATACAATGATTTCATCAAGTAAATGAGTGAGTGATAGATAGAGTGTCAAAAATGAGTGTTGTTAGCATTCCTCTTTGATAAAAAGAAGAGTAGTATGAATGGGGATCTGCCGATAATAAGAGTCATAAAAGCAATCATTAGAATCTAGAATAGTTCTTTGATAAATTTATTTATCGGATTTATGAGTCATGTGTCATGACTTCATGACTTAGGCTTTGTTGGGGAGTGAAAGAGAGGATTTTTGGGGATGGGAAATATGGGGGAAAATGCATAAATTCACATTTTTTGAAAAGGAAAAAACTTAGGTACAATTCCTTAAGGTGCTTTTCGTATGGTTGTTAACTAAATTCACCATAATTTCCTTAAATCCATAATTCTCTCAAAGTTTGTTATCTCCAAAAAAATTGTATTTTTAGTTAAGAACCATACGAAAAACACCTAAGGAATTGTACCTAAGTTTTGTCCTTTTGAAAAAAATATAGTGGTAGAAAATGCTAAATTAATGTTTATGATTAATATTTTTTTTTTTAAAATTTTAAGGATATTATAACAAAATAGATTAAATTTAAAGAATTCATATAAATCCTTCAAAACCTCACAAAACCATCCTCCAATACAATTTTTAATCACCACCATCATATAAAGAATTTAGAATTCTAGGCAATTCAAATGAGAGAAATGCTAGCAACACACATTTAACACACACTTTTCAACACACTCTCTTTGATTGGTTAAAAGAGAGTGTGTTGACAAGTTTTATGATATTTTAATTTTGTTAGTATTTTTCATATTTTTATGATTTTATTTGACATGTTTTTAACATTTTTTACTTTGTTTTTTGTTGTCTTTAAAAGCAAAATTCAAAAATTTTGAAATAGAAGAGATTCTAATTGTTAATTATACATAAGCATATTTCAAATTATAAAATCCGAATCAGTGGAAAATAATTTTGGATTTTAAAATCCGAAAACCTCAAGGGCATTTTTGGAAAATTTACAAGACGCACTAGTAAAGTATAGGGTGAGAAAAGTAATAGTAAAAAATATATGGATTATGGTTATCGATAGAAGGACAAAACCGACAAGAATTCTGCTCTTTACCCAACCAAAAATACTCATTCCCAACTTAAAAGACTATAATACCCCTACGTGAGTTAGCTCATGTTGTGTGAGTTAACTCACGCATCTTTGGACGGTAGCGTGACTTAACTCACGCACCTTTGGCCGGTGGCATAAGTTAACTTACGCAAGTTGGCCAGTGGTTATGAATAAAGAACACGTTTTTTTGGACGGTGCTCAAGGTTTTTTAATGGATTTCACACGTTTTTTTACAAGGTTTTACACTTTTTTTCACTGCATTAAGTGTAATTAAAACCTATATTTTACAACCCCCTATAAATACCCTTCCAACCCCCTAAAAATACCCTTCCAACCTTCACCATTTCTCACATTCTCTCCTTCTCACTCTCTCCACCTCTTCCTTCTACAACTACAAAGTGTTTTTTCATCTTTGGTCTTTCATATAAAGATGCATCTTTGAAAATTTCAAGAGGTTGCTTTGAACTTAAGACAAGAAACATACCTTGCCAAGATGATTGGTGACCAACCTTCTTGGGGTAAAAAGAAGTATATTTAGTTTTACCCCAAGAAGGTTGGTTTTCTTATGGTTTTCTTTTTACCCAAGATTTAGTTTTACCCCAATCCCCCTTCCCTATTGTAAATGTATCAATTATATTAATAAAATGAGATTTTATGTCTATTATTTTTGTTCCTTTATTTTTGTTTATATTTGCATTTATTTTATGATTGCATATCGAATAAATAAGTTCGAATAAAGCAAATTCGAATAAAAGTTGCGTATTAAATAAATAAATTAGAATAAAGACTAATTAAACCCAGCGTGAATTCGAATAAAATTTGTGTATTAAATAAATAAATTCGAATAAAGTCAAGTTGAATAAAAATTGCGTATTAAATAAATAAATTCGAATGAATTCAAGTGAAATAAAAGTTGCGTATTGAATAAATAGATTCGAATAAAGTGACACAATTACACAAAATCAATTAAAAAAATACACAATTTTATTTAGTTTTAATTTCGTCTACATTACATTACATTCTCCCTAAATATATGTGGTATCACCAGGATGTTGGATTTAAATTTAATTCTTGAAAGTTTGCCGAAAATGTCGGAATTGAAGTGTCGTATACTTAACGTAGTAATTTGCAGCGCCTTGTGAAAACTCAAAAGAATTAAGAGAACACAACACATGTATTCTACAAAATGAACTTTATAGGTTATCACATCGAATTCCCTCATATAAGATGAGTCATCACATAAAGGAATGCATTCCAAGAGGTTGCTTTGAATTGAATCTTACTTCCCTGCTAACTGACAAGTTTCAATTGACAGAGGAGCATGATCCAATTCAAAGAAACCTCTTAGAGGTGCATTCCCGTCATCACATAAAGGAATGCATTCCAAGAGGTTTCTTTGAGTTTAATCTTACTGCCCTGCCAACTAACAAGTTTCAATTGATAGAGGAGCACGATCAAACTCAAAGGAACCTCTTAGAGGTGCATTTCCTTCTGTGACACTCATCATATACGAAGGAATTAGATGTGACAACCTATATAGCTGATTTTGCTGAATACATGTTGTGTTCTCTGAATCTTTTGACTTTTCGAAGGGGCTTGCAAATCACTACACTCAATATAAGACATTTCAATACCAACATCTTCAGAAAACTAACAAGAATTAAACTAAATTCCAACAAAATAAAGGTAATACATAATAACGATGCTACCTAATCATGATCTTCTGGTGGAATCAAACTGTTGAGAATATTTTCAGGTGATCTCAGCAACATGACAAACATATCGATCCACGGGAACATATTGTGCTGCCAAAAAATTGAGAACATGCTCCTCACGTCGTCGTCGTTCGTTAATTCTAGCCGACTGAATGTTATTCTCCTGTCGTCCAACATTGGACATTCATACCAAATGTTTCCACCCTCCTTGTGTCTCCGGGGTTGAGTCCTTGGTTGATTTCATCCAGTTGATCCTTGAGACCTTTTAACGTGAAATTAATGTACCGAACCTTGAACATCTGAGGATTTTCACCGTTGAAGCGTATGCAACACTGAACAAATCGGTCATTGTTTCAAATCTATACCATAAAAAATTAAACAATCAATGAAAAACTCATTCAAACATTTCATCAAACACTTGGAGTGCAAATTATACATAAATTCTAAAACTCATAACTACAATATAAACATGCAAACATCTAAACAATTAAGCAATATAAGTCATTTACAAGTAACATTGTATCATTTCTTGCAAAACAAAATCAAAATCTAAACAAAACCCTAAAACTAAAAAAATCTAATTTAAGAGGAAAAATCTAACATATAAACATAAAAAGGTTAATGGTGTTTGATTGTGAAAACTTACTTGTTATTGGATTGTTGTTTGATTTGAACTTGAAGGAATTTTGAATTTGGGTGAGTTGATAGAGATTTTGGATATTTTAGATGGAAAATAAGGAAATGAGGTTCTGCCTGCCTTTAAAACAGCACGCAACGTGAGTTAAGTCACGCAGATTTAACACTAGCATGAGTTAACTCACACAGAGATAATTTTAGAATTTCAGTTGAGAATGAGCAAAATATGTAAAGTGATTTTGGCCTGGGGAACGAATAGTCTTGTCTCCCTTGTGTGAATTATTACAAGTGATTTAGACACTTATACAATGAGTTTTTATTTTATTTTAAAGAAGACACTTATACAATGAGTTAAAAATATATGATTTCTCATACCTTATTAATTGATATGGCAACATATAATTAGAAGTATGTGTAAAAACTTTTTTATACTAACATTGTATATAAATTAAACTTTTTTTTTTCTTCCTCTAGGCCTCCTACCCATCTTTTTATTTTTCAATTTTATCGTTGGAATTCTAGAATTTTGAGCATGCTTTTGGAAATTCTAAAATCCAAATATGTTAATTTATGTATTTTGTATGTTTGGGTTATTGAATCCGAACTAAAGTAAACACACAAATTCACATTGTTTTGAAGACACTCAATTTATATATATATATATATATATATATATATATATATATATATATATATATATATTCATACATGAGATTCTATAATTCAAACGTGTAAAATACGTAATATAACACATTCATATTATAGAATTGAATTAGTATTTACAAGAATATTCACTTTCTCTACATATAGATATACGTGTATTTTTACATTTTAACACAAAATATGATAAATCTATACACTACGAGAAAACACTTGATTTCCTAGGGAAATATTCTTCGGAAAACACACCTATTTCGTCGGAAAACACTGATTTTCGAGAAATTACCGAGGAAACTAGTTATGCAGTGCATGTTTTCCGACGATTAAATTACCGAGGATCCACAAAGTTGAAATTTAATTTAATCCCACTAAATATTTTTTTAAAGAAGTTAATCCGACAAACATTTTTTTTAGAAAAATCCCGCTAAATTTTTTATTTATTACTAATATATACCATTGTAGCAATTATTTAAACTAAGTTAGAAATAAACCAAACTCAAATAATAAGTCGACGAACTAAGCGGAGGCAGCAAAATCAACGACAACGAACAACAACACCAACCTCAAAATGGATCGGAACCAAAAAAACTATAAAAAAAAAACTTATTTTAATATATAACTACATTAAATATTTATAAATTCAAACACATGTAAAATTGAAATCAATTATAAAAAAATAACAATAATAACATGTGTTAGAAACTTCAATAGTGATAATAAAATGATGGAGAATAAAATTTGAGTGATATTAAAAAAATTTGAGTGAGAATAGAGTGAAGAAAATTGTAAGGAAGAAAATAGAGTTAAGAAAATGTGAGTGAAGAGTTGTATATTTATACACAGAGATACTGCAACAGTAACAAACGGCTAGTGCACCTGTGGGTCCCAAGTTTTTCGACGAAATATTCGTCGGTAACGTCAACCAATCACAACCTGCCACACACCCTTTTTTCAATGTCTTTCTGCATGTGGGGCCGTAGTTTTCCTAGGAACATATTCCTCGGTAAAGGCAGCCAATCTCATGCTTCCATGCACCCGTTTTTCTACATGTGGGGCCAGGGTTTTCCTAGGAAAGCATTCCTCGGTAAAAGCAGCCAATCAAAAGCTGCCACACCCCACCTTTCTGTGTATAAGGGTCCCTCTTTGACTGACGTATGCTTTCCTATGAAAATTTCGTCGCTAATTCGTCGAAAACAAACTCCTAGGAAATTTTCTCGAAGAGTTTAGTAGGAAAATCCAATATTTCTTGTAATGATAAAACATGCAAATGAAAATATCGAAATACAATATAATATACAAACCTTTAAAATGAAAATATCAAAACATAATGTAATATGCTACTGGGTCGCAGGAACTCTTCCCACCCTCCTCCATTATTACATGAAGGCTCCTTGAGCCTCTCTCTAGCTATGTTGCACAACATCAGAGAATTCTCAAGTCTTCAGAGTTGGAGCAGATATAATTGGAAGCATGAGAATGGATGCACAAGCACGCAATCCAAAAGATACTAGACCATGCGAGGTATGCATTTGATCCATCAAGAGTAAAGGCATATGTCTTCAAACGAGCATGTGTTGCAGTGCTGATGATAATGGTAGAAAAATATATGAGCGTTGCTATATATCACGACGGAAATTTCATGAATGCTTTACAAAAGCCTTGTCACCGATAGATCTTCTCTTTGGCACAATACATGAGCGGTTGGCAGAATTCATGAGTGGGTCCTTATCTAAACAACTTTCTAATGTGACTGTTTGCCCCCTCTACTTGAAACATTTCCCTGCACCACAAACAAGAAGGAAAAGTTAACAACACCAGTACAAAACAATCTATCCATTCCTCGTTATCCTTCTATTCATCTTGTACCAAAACAATCAACCTCTATCATCACTACAAAACAACACCAAGGACAATGCATAACTCAGTTAGTAAGAAAAATGCATAATATATGGAATGTCCGAAATTCAAACCTCGAACACCACAATTTTTTTTCATAAATATTGTTTTTATAAATACGAACTAAAAAACACTTATTTTAAAATACATCAATTTTTTTTTATAGGCCAAGAGCAAAATGACATCAAAAAAAGTAGTGCCCAAATAAGTTGGAACCCTACTCTAATCTGATACCAATTGCCAAAATACATCAAGTTGACTCAAAAAATAATTTTTTATAAGTGTTTGTTACAACTTAGGTTTAAAAAGTGTATCGTTTCTTTGTCATAACTCTTTTAAAAATAGTTATTTAGAAAGAAAGAAAAATTAAATGAAATTTTTTATTATAATAGTTGCTTATAAAAAATTATTTTAAATATCTTATTCTTTTGCTACAACATTTTTGGGATAACATATATATTCTTCTTCTTCTTCTTCTACTTTCTTTTCATCAAGATGGTATTTGGAAAGTGAAAGATGCCACGAGATCAAATTTTTCCTCTCTGAACAGTTTGAAACCCTTCTCTCTGTAAACAGTTTGAAACGTGCCGCCCTCCTCTCCTTCCAAATCTCCGTCGTCAAGATGTAGATGGTGGTGTTGGTGGTGCGATGATGGGTAAGCCATCTGCATCGCCTCTCTGTTGTATCGACGGTGGTTTGTTGGGAGTCCAGGATCTAGGCGCGCCCTGTGTTGGTCCGGAGGTAGCGCCGACGTTTTGGATTCGTTCAAATTGTGCCGCCGTGACTGGGTTCATGTAGATTTGTTCTTTGCTGGATCTGGTGTTTCAGTTTGCATCTGTTTCGTTTTCCTTCTTGCGGCTGCCGCGTGTGTGTTGTTGTCGGAAGCCATGTTACGGTGAGACTGGTTCATGTTTCAGTAGCGTATGTGGTTCTTTTATGGGAGTCTTTGTTCAATGTCTTTCGCCTTCAACGTTGTGTAAATGTTAGGCGTGGATTGTGATGCTCGAGAGGGCTATGATGCTTGCTGTTTGGTTGCAGGGGTGGTTGGCACGTGAATCTGATATGTGTTGGTTGTCGGTTCATAAACCATATCGTATACGACGGTTTGTCCCTGGTTCACTTTCTTTGAAGGTGGTTGCAGTACCGTTGTTGAGCTAGAAATGGTTGTTATTTTGCTGATGATCGCAATAATGGTTGGTGTGTGTGGCTTTGCTAATTTCCGTGTTGACGGTCAAATCCACTCCCCTATCAACTGTCTGTGGTTTCGTAGATTGAAATGGGACTGTATGGACTCGAAAGAGTCGTTAATGCTTGCTGCTTTGCAGGGAGTTGATGGTACGTGATCCGAATTCGTGTTGACGATCGTTTCATTCGCCAAATTATAGGCCCGGTTGGTCCTTTCATATGTAATGGTGTTCGTTTGTTAGAATTGATTAGGGTTGAATACACTATGTGTTGTTCTTATTGATGTATTACCTGTTAGGGTTTATTCACATGGTTTAACTAGATCAGGTTTTATGTCCCCCCAGTTTTTATGTAACTTTTCCTTTTTTTAATAATATATATGAGCAATTGGCAAAAGATTAGAGTGGGGCACCAACTTAGTTGGGCACTATTCTTTCTTATGTCATTTTGCTCTTGTCTTATCAAAAAAAAAAAACAACATTTTTGGATAGTTAATTTCAAAGAATAATTAAATTAAAAAACCATTTTGAATTACTTTTAAAAAAATTGTGAAAACATATGTTCTTTGAAAAAAATAAATTATTTTTTTACGTTAAATTTATTTACATTATATATCTAAGTTAGTGAATGACAAAATTCTCAAAATATCATTTTTAACAATATAAACCAAAAATCATATTTTTTTAATCTATAAAAAACGAGTCCTAAAATACCAGTGGTAAATATTTAATTTGAAAATTCTAAAACGATTGTAAATGTTATTTTAAATGATAATTTTTTTTCTCCTTATTCAATTTTTAGAATAAATAGCTATTTGACCATTATTAATATCATTCTAAATCCTTCCGATCAATTCAATTCAAAACCATTAATAAGATTCCTTAGAGAAATTATATTTGTAAAATAATGTAATTATTTCTTAAAAAAAATTAATTATAGAAATATAATAATATATTTAGTATACTAGTAATTGTGAAATCCTCTTAAATATACAAATAACTGCAAAATTTTCATTAATTTTTTATGTTTTGAGAAAAAATATTAATTAAATATAAATATATAGTTTAAGAAGAAATACTAAATAAGGGTTTTGATTTTTAATTATCTTTTTCAATTCTTTACTTTATAATTAAAGGAAAAAAAGTCTTAAAAAATGAGTTAAAGGAAAATTTACAAATTTAAAATAAAAAGTAAGTAATTTTTTTTGTTGGAAGAAGTAAGTAATTTTTATTATGAGTTAAGCTAATATGATATTGACCATTTAAAAATGTTCCAAATGTGGAATCTTACTATCTTTAACAATTTTTTTTTTTATAATAATAGAAAATAGAGATTAGATATAATATTTTATTAAAATTTACTAAAACTAGTAAGATTCACCTTTGAACTTTTTTGGTGGTGTCCATGGTTCAAACCCTAGACCTTGCATATATTATGCATTGTCCTTATCAACTGAGGTAAGCTCACGAGGACAGATTCACCTTTGAACTGTGTCAATACCAGACGTCCTCTTATAAAATTATTCAAAATAAGGTAATTATATTAGTTTGGATATTTTTTCAAAGATAGTTTGGATGTTAAATAAGGTAGAATAATATATATTTTCACATATATTTGATTTAAACTATTATAATTTTTTTTTAGGAATAAGCTTTAATTTCTTCATTACACAATAACATTTCAGGACTTGCACTTTTGCTAATTTTTATTTCATAATTAACATATTTATATATAATTTTGAGAATGTTTGTTCATTATTTTTTATGTTAAAAGGTTTTCTATAAAAATGTTGTTATGTTGATTATGAGGGTCTAGCAATCACCTTTTTAAATTTTTTTTTTAAAGGAAAAAATCACTTTTTTAAAATTAACAAAAAAAGAAAGTAAAAGAAGTCACTTTTTAACATATAGAATTATACCATTTTAATTTCAAATAATTATTAAAGTTTAACTTATAAGTATTTTTTTTATGAAAAATTTATATTTATTCCATCATTAAAAAAAATACATGTAAGGATATTATTATGAAAATACTATATATTTATATTACTCTAGTAATAGATTTTATTAAAACCCATTTGAGAGCGAAAATTACCTTTTAAATTCATCAGCTTGATTTCATTTTAATATTTTTTTTACAAATAAACGATATTTATTCGTTCAAATTGATAGGGTATACCGATACAATACATATTTAAAATCTCTAAAAACAAAAAGGGTGAATATGCGAATAAACTCACATCATCCATGTTAACAGTATAAAACGGCAGGGTGCATATGCCTATAAATATGATTATATTCAAGCCCCCAAAATACTCATGTTTTCGGATATCTACAACATTAACAAAGCAAAAATCATTGATTGAATTTGAACTTGATTAAAAGTTAATCTTTCAACCTGAATCAAATAAACATTGTATTATGACGGAAAATAAAAAAAATTCACCGCAAAAAGACTGGAAAGCAAAATAAACAAAGTCGAATTGCTAGCAAAAGAAATCACTTTTTAACGGACAAAATTATACCATTTTAATTTCGAACAATAATTAAAGTTAGCATATAAGTTTTTTTTACAAGCTTATAAGTTATTTATACCATCCTTAAAAAAATTATTTATGTAAGGATATTATTAAAAAATACTAAATATTTATATTACTCTAATAATAGATTTTATAGAACTCATTAGAGAACAAAAATTACCTTTTAAATTCATCAGCTTGTTTTTTTTTTTTAAAAAAAATATACAAATAAAAGATATTCATTCATTCAAATTAATTGAATACATCGATAAAATACATATTCAAAGTCACTAAAAACAAAACAATGAATCTGTGACCAAACTCACAACATCTATTTTAATAGCATAAAACGGTAGAGTACATATTCCTACAAATATGACTATATTCAAGCCACTGAAATACGCATGTTTCCGAATCTGTAATGTTGACGACGCAAAAGTCATTTATTGAATTTGCATTTGATCAAAGCTAATAATCTTTCAACCTGAATCAAATAAACAGAGTACTAAGACGGAAAATAAAAAATACACCGCACAAAGACAAGAAATCAAAATAAACAAAGTCGTATTACTCGCAAATTGTGTTGTCGCTATACAAATCCATATATTATTTTTATTTTATTTTTGTTTTGATAAAGAAATCCATATTTTACTAATTCACCTATTTTGAAACAAAATCTTTTCTGTTCAAAACTACCCAAAAACTTTTGTTTTCATTAAAATTATGTTTGCTTGAAAGTATGTATATTTTTTTAAAACTCGGTAGTGACACAATGATCGAATAATTCGAGAGGTTTAATTTTACCGTCTATTTATGAGAACCTGTTTAAAACAAAGCTATGTATAACCGAAAGAAAAATATATATTTTCAAATAAAAGTAAGTCGCTAGTATTTCAATTGTAATCATAAAGTAATTCATTGTATTACATGGTAGACAAAACAAAAAAAAAATACAACAATGAGAGTCATCTCTAATGAGAGTTCTAACACATCTAAATTTTATTATGAGGAAGAAAAAGTGACGATTCATTAAACCAAAAGGACATAAGATATTCATAATTTATAAGTGAAGCGAGAGATCCAAACGTTCATCGTCATTTTGATTTGCATCAGCAGCTTCAGTCACTAGGCTTGTAGGAACTGTATCCTTGAAAAGAAGTAGCTCTTTCTTTTCAGTCTGTATTGCTTCAAAACAGTTATCAGGAGGAGTCATTGGCCTTCTCCAAGCATTAGTGTCTCGAATTTCGAACACACGATGGCTCGTTGATGTCTCACGAGCTGAATCCAAATTATCATTACCAGAAGAGAGAAACATGCTCATATCCTCAGTGTTAATAGGAAAAAATGGAGGAGTTGTAATTGGTATCGAGCTATCATTCACATGAAATCTATTCATATCAACACTTGCATGAGGATTGAAGTCATTACGGTTTATAGGACAAAATGGAGGAGGAGTTGATCTATTCCTAGCTTCGTTGTCTCGAATGTTGAACACACGATGACTCGTTGATGTATCACGAGTTGAATCCCAGTTAGCATTGCCAGAAGAAAGAAGCATGTTCAAATCATTACTGTTAATAGGACAAAATGGAGGAGGAGTTGAACTTGGAATAGAGCCATCATTTACACTGTGAAATCTATTCGTATGACCAGTTGGACGAAGGTTGGAATCGTTTAATAAAAAAGAATTATTCCTACGATTTGAACCCTCTCCATATGGAAGATATCGAGAGTTCCTTTGATTCTGAATAATCGGTCTCGAAGGATTTCGAGACCAATTTGCAAAACCTTGGGAACCAACAGTATTGGATGAGGAATTTCGAGCTAAGTTTGGATGATATGAAGAAATAAGAGTAGTGTTGGGTGAGCTCATATGTTGTTGTGGCCTACTTGTTAGACCTGAGCCTAAGGGTAGCGCTCGACCATATCGAGTTGTTGTTATAAATGATGTAGTATCATTGGCAGAAAAGGGAAAATTCCTCATTGACAGAGTTGCAACATCAACACTGTTATTCCTCTGGTACCTCTCTGCATTTGACATGTGAAACAAATATTAACTTAAAGTCATAATAATAATAATAACAATAAAAAAAAATCTATTAGAGAGCCTCAACGTTCTTTAATCTACTTTTATATAGCAGTTTCGTTCTTTACCTTTACTTTTTCATGTCATTTTTCATGTTTTGATCGATTTGCTATGAACTTTCGAAATTCAAATCTATGATTTTTTTTTAATATGAGCTTTTGGTGTTTAAATCTATTGTTCTTCACTCACGTGTTCACATATATTGTACATTTGATGTTTGAAAATTCATATACAAACAAACCCAAATGACGTGCAAAAATTAAATGACAACACAAATTTATGGTGGATTACTATCACTAACACAAATTTTTATTTTTAAGATATGAAGTTTAAAAAAAAGACATTGATAATAAGATTGATACCTTGGTTGAAATTGTTGACACCCATGAGATGATTTTGGGGTCTTTGGAGCATGATTTGTGGTGTTGTGAGGTAACCATTTGTTGATTGACGGTTACTGTGAGTTTGACCGTCATGCTGAACAGGATGAGTAAAATCATTTGTTGATTGATTGTTGACATCCATTAGATGAGGATTTTGGGGTCTTTGCATCATGGTTTGTGGTGTTGTGAGGTAACCATTTGTTGATTGATGGTTATTGCGAGTTTGACTATCAGGTTGAACAGGACGGCTAGAGCCGTTGTTTTGAGTTAATTCTCTACGCAAAGCCCAAAAATTATTCACCATGACTATGAAAAATAATACTCTAAAGTAAGCTCAACAAAATTCAGAAGAGACTAGTCGACTATATGATAAAAATTTCATAGTCCTGAACTCTTTGTTTATATTTAAAAAATGATATACGTATAAAAGGAAGGTAATATAAAAATGACTAGATACACGTAACGATAGTTGGTCAAACTCGTGGTATTAAAAAAGTTAGTTTAATAATTACGCATACAATCACTATATAAAAAATTATATATCAGTCAAATCATATTTTACCATTTTGCAATGTCATAATATTGTTTGAACAAAACAGTGTATAACTTAGGCACACAGTCTATTTTATTTTTTTATCAAACTTTTACTTTAAATTAACTTTGACGCTATTAATTATCGTGTGTCACACGAGATCCATAGAACAACTGACTTCTGATGCATCAGTGGCAAAATAGTCGATTATTTATATGACATAAGCTCGAAAAGTTATACATGAATATAAACCTATCTCTACTCGCGATCTCTCGAGTGGTAGCATCGAGAGACAAAGGATAATATCATTATAACAAAGGAGAGTATTTCTTTGGTGAGGGTGATGGTAGGGGGAATAATGGGTTGAACAAGGTGGAGGTGAGGGAGTTGAAGGTGTTGTAGGTAGGCGAGGGGGAAAAAAGAGAGTTATATGGTGAGAGTGAGGTGGAAAAAAAATTATTACCAGGGAGGGAAAAGAATAACAACATTGAGGCTGGTAAGGGATGTTGGCATAAGCCCTAGAGATCAATAGTTTATGTTAAATTTACGTTATGTATCATGCCTTAAATTATTAAATAATATATGACACTCTTTATTATATTTGTTGTAATGTTAATAAAGTCCCTAGAATAGATAGTTCGTATAATGGTATATTAAGTGTGGCTTAATCATTAGATTACATTACCTTAAAGAACGCTATTCTTAAATGTATTCGTACTCAAACTTTAATATGAATTGGTATAATACTAAAGCGTCAAGACTATTATGTATGTAGACTGATGACCACATCTCATGGGTCATGGATATGAGATATTAAGTCTATACATAGGTATAAATATTAGGAGTAATATTTATACTGGATTGACCCACCGTGATAATACTACATAGTATGTGATGAAAATGTCATAAGATATTCTCACAGTGATAATACTATATATCACTCTTAGACCTGAAACAACTATGATCTCTATATGTGGACTCAAGTGCTTTGTTGTCATTCTAACGTTGTCTGTAAAAGGATAACCATAACGTTGGCTAATGGGTACTTGATGAATCATGTTGAGGGACATGAGTGTCCTAGATGAGATTTGTCGCTCCTCATAACATGAGATATATTTTTAGGCCTCTTGATGAAATATGACTGTAAAGTTGCATGGTCATGCCGAACTAAGTCAATATGAGATATTTGACTTATTCGTTATTCATTATATTTTGGGATCAAGAAATATAAATATTGATCTATAAGGGTGACAATATCTATGCCTTGTCATCAATATAGATATGAGGATAAAAGAGTTATTGCACACATGAATATTATCATGGAAAAGGTTTCGTAGATCACTTGACATTCTTGTCACTTGATAGCAATGATGTGTTGCTAGATATCGCTCATTGTTTATAATATTAAATATTAAATTTAATATTATTGCCAACATGACTAGAACATATGGGTCACACACAAAGAACAACCAAAAGAAAAATATAAGTATGACTTATATAATGGGTGCGTTTAGTAAATAACGCTAATTAGTTAGCAAGAGACTACACTCGTTATTGGGCTTACGGAAGCCCAATAGTGAAATCTGACTTGCATATCACACTTGGAGTTCTATAAATAGAACCCTTGTGTTGAAGTCGGAGTTATACGTTTTTTAGAAACCCTAATTGTCTGAAACTTATGATTGCTTGGCTAGCACCGAGACTTCGAGGAGCACCGTTTGTGTGGACTTGCTAGAGGCTCTGCTGCTTCCTTAGCTGTGATCGAGATTCCAGGCTGCACACTTCGAGGTAACAATCGAATCACTGATTCATGACAAATTCGTGATGATCAAAAGAAAGAAAATCAAAATTTTATTCCGCTGTCTATTCTGTAATTCAATTTTCCTTCAAGGGAGGGTGTATGTTATCTTTTAAAGTTGCTTTGACGGATAGGCAGTAGGCGTGTAAGGGGGCGGTGCAAACAGTGGCCGATTGTGATATAATACGTAGTTACAACAACAAATTGGAGATGCGGGATTTACCGATATTCAGATTGTGTCTACGAGTGGAACAAAAGTCTACATATCCTCTTCTAGTAAAGGAGGGATCTTGGCAATTGAATTTTTTTTATCTCTTTCTTCGAGGAATTTATGTTTGGTATCCAACGTTGTCAAATCAAGAAAGATGAATTTGGTTGCAGTTATTTGGGGTTCCTTTACATGCATGGACGATAACCACAAAATGTTGGTTGGTAGGTACTCCACGAATCATGTTGAGAGACATGAGTGACCTAGATGGAATTTTCCCCTCCTACATAACAGGAGAAATGTCTATGGGCCCAATACTGAACTGGACAAGGGTGACATGCTATGCCTTGTGTTCAATATAGACATGAGGGCAAAAGGATAATTATACACATGATCATTATCACCGAAAGGTTTCGTCAGATCACATGACATACTCGTCACTTGGGTAGCAGTGATGTGTTGCTAGATACCGCTAATAGTTTATAATATTAAATATGTGATTTAATATTAGGCTTAATAGCAGTTTTAGCCCCCTAACTTTCCCAAAGTTGCGATTTTGGCCCCCTAAGAAAAAAAAACCCCTAAGTTTTGCACCTGTGGCAGTTTTGGCCCCCAAGGCCAATTTTGACTCGGTCTACGCTGACGTGGCACCCTAATGGAGGTGCCACGTGTTATTTTTATTTTTTTTCTTTTGCCTTGGGGGGCCAAAACTGTTGCAGTTGCAAACATTAAGGGGCGATTTTGTAGTTTTTTTTCTTAGGGGGTCAAAATCGCAATTTCGTGAAAGTTAGGGGTCAAAAACTGCTGTTAAGCCTTAATATTATTGCCAACGTTATGGGATTCTATAGGGGTCACACACAAAGGACATATAGGTGAGAGAAATAAATAAGTAAGACTTATTTATAAAATAATAAGTAGGACTTATTAGTAATTAAATAATTAAGTATGACTTATTATTTAATTTATGAAAATAGAGAATTGTGGTCTAACGTAAGGTACAATATGTTTAAGTGAAATATAGTGCACTGTACGGTACAATATACTTAAGTGTTTGGCTTTCTGAGGATACAAGTGGTTCTATAAATAGAACCCTTGTGTTGAAACAAGTTATGAGTTGAAAACGCTTAACTTAATTCTAAAAAGTTAGAAACCCTAGCCGCCGCTCTCTTATAAACCCCATCTCTCTGAAGCTCCATTCGAATTGGCTAGCACCGGTCATCGAAGTAAATTTGTTCGTGTGGACTAAGTAAATGCATCGCTATGTTGCTTTGCTTGTGATCAGAAACGATTATGCTACAAAGGTTCTGCACTTCAAGAGATAAACACATGAATCCTTAAAGTGTTTAAGTATGTGTTTATGATTTGTGATTAATGATTTAATCAATATCTGTTTCAATGAGATTTGTTCCGTTAAGAGGATTAAAATTTTCGAAAACCCCTCTTGAAATCCCTTTAGAAGGCTCATTGAGCCTCTCTATAGATATGTTGCACAACATCAGAGAATTCTCAAGTCTTCAGAGTTGGAGCAGATATGATTGGAAACGTGAGAATGGATGCACAAGCACACAATCCAAAAGATACTAGACCATGCGAGGTATGGATTTGATCCATCAAGAGTAAAGGCATATGTCTTCAAACGAGCATGTGTTGCAGTGCTGATGATAATGGTAGAAAAATATATGAACGTCGCTATATATCACGACGGAAATTTCACGAATGCTTTACAAAAGCCTTGTCACTGTTAGATCTTCTCTTTGGCACAATACATGAGCGGTTGGCAGAATTCATGAGTGGGTCCTTATCTAAACAACTTTCTAATGTGACTGTTTGCCCCCTCTACTTGAAACATTTCCCTGCACCACAGAACAAGAAGGAAAAGTTAACAACACCTGTACAAAACAATATATCCATTCCTCGTTATCCTTCTATTCATCTTGTACAAAAACAATCAACCTCTATCATCACTACAAAACAACACCAAGGACAATGCATAATTCAGTTAGTAAGAACCATGTCAGCAGAATCTGCATAAATTACGTCCCTGTAATTTCTGATTCCTCCCACTTTTGGTCCCTGTAATTTCATATTCCTCCACTTTTGGTCCCTCATTTCACGTGCCATGTATGTAGATTCTGCTGACGTGGTGAAATGAGGGACCAAAAGTGGAAGAATCTGAAATTACAGGGACATAATCTAATTTTTTTTTTACAGGGACTAAAACCGAAATTCACTAATATTACAGGGACCAAAAACGGTATTAACCCTAATTTTATTTTACCTTTTAACCAATTTTACCTTTTAACCTTAGAATATTCAATGTAATTGTTACATCTGGTCATGGTGATGGTAATGGTAATGGATATTACCAATGTAATATGAATTATAAATTCAATATTTTGTTGGTATCTTTCTTTTGGCTTATGTTTGTATAATTATCATCCTCTGTGTGGTAGTTAGTTTTCTTTCAGTTATTTATTTGCTCTTATTTTCCTCCGGATGTTTCATCTTCTGGTTTATTTCTTTTAGTTGTTTATTTTGCACTACCCTCCGGGGTGGATATATTTGCAAACTGTTTTCTTCCCTTTCATTTTTGCTCGTTCTCACCCCCGAGCTTTTAAAATTAACCCCAATGCAAGTTAACTCACATTGAGTACCGAACGTGAGTTAACTTGCGTTGCCTACATAGAAGAAAAAAAATTAAAAACTCCACAGGACTTAAGTCCTGCTGGCTAAATATGAAAAGTTTAGAACCGTACATGTATTTCATGATTGGGTAGATTTAGTATCTTTCATTGACATTAATCTTAAGCAAGTGATGAAGCTGGGAGTTCTCATCGACATTTTAAGAAGCATGGACTAGTAAAACTGTATCGGTGTAGGACAAGTGTTCATTTCAACTGTTTTACCTCTATTTTCCAAAGAATTTTGCTCTTTACCCAAAAGTTTTTGCTCATTTCTAAATGAAAAGACCAAAATGCCTCTGCGTGAGTTAATTCACGTTGCGTGACTTAAGTCATGTAGAGAAAACACACACTAAAATCCAGCGTGAGTTAACAACTTGAACATAAAAACTCTTTTCTTTACATAAGGCTAATTGTCAACCCATCCTGTCTTGCTATAAATTCATTAAAGAAACCCCACCCCTTCCCAACCAACTCATTTGCTTCTTTCTTCTCATTCCTCTCCATGTGATTATAAATTCATTAATGAACCTAGAATATTATATTATATTCAATAGAGCTAGAGCCAATTAATTTTTTTTTTTGTATTGATGTATTATATAGGAGTATGTACTGGACAATGTTTTATATTATTTTAATAATTTAATTGAAGGTGGAAGTTTGAACTTGATGGTGTTATTGTTGTTTGGGAAATGGGCAGAGACAAGTAGATCCAAGTGCAGTGATCATTGTCAAAGGGGTGGCACTTCAACTAAATAAATTGGAATATGGGTGAAAGAAACCAGCGTGAGTTAACTCACGCTGAGTTTCAGTGTTTTTTTTTTGTGTGACTTAAGTCACGTAGCGTGAGTTAATTCACACAACGTAAGTTAATTCACATTGTCATTTACACCAACGTGAGTTAATATGTATGGGTATTTTGGTCATTTCACTTAGGAATGAGCAAAAGCATTTGGATAAAGAACAGAATTCTTTTCCAAACTCTTACCGGTGTATAGATGAAAATATCACTATAATTAGATAAATAAATAATAGTATAGGCAAGATGATCTTTAGAGATTAATTATCACTTTTAATTTCATATATGTTTTTTAATATTAATTTGTACTCTTTTTAAGTGTTGCATTATAATTGTGTTGGTTTCATGTTAGTTTTTAATTTTGTCCTGTCCTCATGTCTGCATATATTGTGGTTGTCTCCCACTTCTTGTTTGCGCTTTCTAGCCGACATCAGCCGGCTAGTGCAAGCAGTATGAGGAGACTTAGAAAATGTATCACTCTTTTTAGCCGGCAGGACTTAAGTCCCGTGGAGTTTTTTTCTTCTTCTCTTTCTTTCAGTGGTACTTATCTGCCTTTAGTTATAGGCAATGTAAGTTAATTCATGTTTGATACTCAGCATGAGTTAAGTTGCATTGGGGTTAATTTTAGAAGTTTGGGGTGAGAACCAGAAAAAAGAAAAGGGAAAAGAGCAGTTTTCTTATAGTTTTAGAATTCCTTCTTGCTATGCTTGTGCCCTCTATCTCCTTTCCTTCCAATTCAATTGGACCTTCCATCCACCTCCCTCTATATCTTTTCTTATTTTGCTTAAGCACCGTTCAAGAACTAAATACACTTGTAACTAACATCGCTCTATTTTGAAATATTTTAAAATATTCATCTATCGAAACAAATCCTCAATACAATAATAATATTTTAAATCTTAGAAAAATGAGTTAATGTTTAAGATAGAATTTAAATATTCACTTTGTAAAAGGAATGATTGTTTGTGATCGTATGATAAAAGTAATTTCATTCCATTCAAGTGAACTTACAAATCATTTTCATGATAAATCTTTGGATTGTCTAGTCTAACTCGGAAGATATTGACTCGTTTCCCTCTAGGATAGAGTAATGAAAATACTCTAGAATGATAACGCTCATCCCTGTCATCGTTATATAAAGACAATTTTAAACTCAACTATTGATTAACTACTTTTTAGTTAGATCTTTTTTGAGTTAAATATGCTTTTGGTCCCTATATTTTGCTCTTCTTTGATAAATAATCCTTATATTTCAATAAATGTTTTTAAAATCCCTACATTTTTCCTCCGTTAGCACAAATAGTCCATGCTGTCAAATAATTAACGAGAAGCTGACGTGGCAGCTAGTGGATCCCATTTTTTAAGGGTTGAATATGTTTTTGGTCCTCAGATTTTGCGTGATTTTGAAGAATAGTCCTTACATTTCAATAAATGTTTTTAAAATCCCTATATTCTTCCACTGTTAACAAAATTGGTCCCTGTCGTCCATTTTCGCTGACCGGACAAACGGAACATGCCACATAGATGCCACCAAGGACATTTTAGTAATTTCCAATAAAGTGCAGAGGCATAATTGATTTTTCAGTTGAACCTTCTCCCTCATCTTCATCCTCTCTCCGCGTTTTCTCTATTTCTCCCCAACCACCATCAGCCTCACACACCCATCCTCAACCACCACCGTCCTCTCCACTATCAATTTGCTCAGATAT
>Ga0228711_1003629_pt1 | contig 24012 bp, 22 predicted proteins | sample MedpolnodulmetaG_2_FD_177996 | JGI IMG/M metagenome (GOLD analysis project Ga0228711, IMG submission 177996) | Root nodule microbial communities from Medicago polymorpha collected in Santa Monica, California, United States - brown nodules | ecosystem: Host-associated > Plants > Roots > Nodule...
TTATTCAATATTGTTGTTATTCTTGCATTTACTGTTTTATTGAGGTTTAAAATGATATGGACACATACTTTTGAATCTAGAAATAGAATAACAATCTATCTTAAGTTATCACTCTAGACATGGATGTTAATATTTGATAATCACTTTTAATCTAGAAGTTAATGCTTTTGGGTAATTTAATCGGTTGGGAAATCGTCGATTAAACTATCCAAACGACTTTGTGATCGTTTAAATGTTTGGGAAATCGATGTTTAAACGATCCCTTAGAAATAATGATGTCATTTGGACACGAATGATATTGTCAAGTGATTGTGATAATATCGTTTAATAAGCTAGAATCCGTTATTTGATCGAGAGATTGCAGTTGTTACGCTTGGTTGATGTCTCTGACCCCAAGTGAAATAGCCCTATCTCTTCTCGCGTTACTTTTATGTCGAATAGAACAATAGTTTTACACAAACAAACAATTTATACCCAAACACTTAACGTGATGAACATTGTGAAAATGCTTATGAAATACGCAACTCCCTGCGGAAACGATCCTATTATACTTACGTGTAAATAGTTTTATGACATGTAAAAATCTTACATCAATAGCCACCATAACCCTTAATATGATACCACTGTAAATTATCCCGAACAAACTGTTTGTAACCTGGTAAATCTGCCCAACATTTCAATGTGCGCCTAGGGCGAGGGCCCCATTTATCCTCATCCATAGATAGCAAAATAGGACAATGATCAGAAAGGCCGTGAATTAAAGCATGTTGAATCATATTAGGCCAATGGGTACACCAATCTTCAGAGAGAAGGAAACGATCAAGTCGGCTTATAGAGACACCATCCCCTCTAAACCAAGTAAAATTTCTACCACAAAGAGGAAGATCAAAAAGAATATTATCATCTATGAACTGGTTGAAATGAGAGTAGTCTTCAACAATTGTGCCAACAACTCTGCTTTTATGCTCAGCCTGAGACCGAATGGCGTTAAAATTAACACAAACACACCAACTTAGATCTCTAAAATTGCAAAGAATAATATCAAGAAAGCTTTTGAAGTTTATGCTTATGCATTTCCAAAATCAATAAGAGTTCGTTCTTCTTGTTTCGTCTTTCTTTTTAAAAACAGGTTGGTGTTCCCGTCTTTCATCTCTTTCATGTTTTATGCTTCAGTTTAATTACAAGGTAATCATGTTTTTATAGTAGAAGATGAATGTTGGCTGTTTCCACTGCGATAGTTGGTGGTTATGCACTGAAACCGGTTTATGTTTTTCGAAAACCACCGGGGTCTAGGTAGTTTACTAGTTTTTCTTTGTTTTCTGCTATGAATGTTGGTGTTAGATGATGGTTCTAAACTTGGTATCAAACCAGGAGCCATCGTAAGTGGTGGTTCCCATCATATATTTAGAATTTCTAGGTATCTGAGTTTCATTTCAGGGATTTCGTCGTTTGCGAAGAATGTTTATGCTCTTCCTCGTTGAACTGACTTGATTAGATAAAGGAAGGGTTAATACGAATGTTGAATTCATTTTTTCGTCTTTCCCTTTTAGGTTTGATATGGCTAGGAGAAGACAAGGCCAAATCCCAGTCAAAGAGCTTATAGATGTGTGGATTGGGGATGAACCTTTGACGACACTAGGCATTTATTCCTTCCCGGGGACGTCTGAGAATCCCTTCATGTCCATAAACTGTAGGGGGGGGGGGTCGAGGAATGGGAATTGAGTATTCCCTCGGTAGAGAATATGATATGTTCTCACTACGAGGAGAACATGATACCCATGTATGAGGTGGCATTCACGGATATGGGTTTCAGGATGTCCTTTACTGGCTTCCAGAAAAAAGAGGTCCTCAAGTGGTTGGAGTTCTCCCACTCGCAACTGTATCCAGACTCATTCACGTTTGTTCGAGCCTTTGAGTTGATTTCAGAATATCTTAAATTGATCCCTACCGTCCCATTCTTCTTCTCTGTTTTCACCCTGTTGGAAGGATCATATAAGGGTGGAGGCAGAAGTTGGGTGTCTCTGAAGCCGAACATGAAGTTCTTTAGCATTTTTACTGATTTAGTTCGAGGGTTTAAGGATATGTATTTCCTCATCAAACCCAAGAACAAATCATCTTTAAACAATATCTTGCAGACAAGGAGTTATGCTTGGGCAAATGGGAGCTTATTCAATGTTGAGGTCCCTTAATTCTTTTTCTACTGGTGTAAGGATCATTTTAATCAGCAAACAAGAGAGTTCGTTTATGCTTACGATCGCGTGTCGACGAGGGAGATTGGAGACTACAATAAACTCTAGGCTTATGTTTCTAGCCTGATTCTCTCTGACGTGGTAGGTAGTAACCAGGAACCCCTGTTTAATTTCGAGGGCCAACCTCTCAAGAGGGCTCGCTTTATTAACACCTACAAGCTTGTGAGGTGTGTGAGTGTCGTTTAGGCGAAAAGTTTGTTTGGTAAAAACCTATTCCTTCTTGTGTATTCTTGATATTTCTTTTGAATTTTTGTTCGTTCGTTACTAACTCTATATTTCTTGTATTGCTCGCAGACGTTATGCTGAACTTTTAGGAGAAGCTGATTCGACTCGCCAAAAAAGGTAGAAGCAAAACCACTGCTACAAAGAGGAATGACCTTTCTAATACCTTGATTATTGGATCAACATCTTTGACTTCTTGACCAAACTCTCCAATTTATACTGGGATTCCGATGGATCATATTGGATCCTCGCAGCTAGAAGTGATAGATTTGGAGGTGCATCGACCAAAAAGGATTTGAACTGACTCAAACACCCGAGGGAAAGGTAGAGAGGTTGACGAAGAACTCCTTCATACCCTAGATGTTCCTTTGTTGACACTCCAAGCATATGCTCGAACCCTGAAAATTTAAACAGTCATCTCACTCTGATGTTAAGTGATGTTGATGCCTCTATAGTCAACCAGCTCGGTCAATTTGGAAGGAGATGAGCGCTGACAAAAGGTTTTCTCTAGGCAATGAAAACATTGAGTGTCATAGTGGCTTTGAAAAGCTTGGATGGGCAAGTTGGAAACTGACTTCACTGACTACAAAGGTTAAGCATGAGATCCTGGTCGATTTAATCACCTAATGTGCCAACAAGGACAGAGAGATCACTGCCGTGAAAAGGCAAGTGGAGGGACTTGAAAGTGCTAAGAAGTCTGCAGAGGACAAGGCGAGCAAGGTGGCTGAGCTCGAGTGTAAGAAGAAGCAACTTGAATTCGCGCTGAAAACAACCACAAAATACGCTGGCCCTCAGGGATCATATGAACATGAAGAATTAGCCGAATTGAACCAGACTGGGTTGATCACTATGATCGAGGAAGTTCAGCATGATTTCTTTGCTAATGTTCCCCGTGGTTTCAAGAATGTTGTGGCCCAGATGAAGGTGCTTGACAAAGAAGTCGAGCTAAACACCAAAGGGTTGCATATCTTGAAGAAGGTGAAGAATTGCAAGCTTTGTGCCCCATATGGTTTTATTGAGGATAAGGAGGGTGATGAAGAAGAAAATCAGGCTTAAATGCATTGTGACTTTTCTTTCTTTTTGTTTAAATGTGTTGTAATGGGGCGTATACTTCATCATCATGTTTATATATGTAATCGATCGTATACTTCTATTTTTTTTTACCTATTGTTTTTGCTCCATACATAAAAAAGCAAATAACCCCTAAATGTTTACGTTGTATACTTCATCATGATATTTATATTGGTAAAGGAGGAGAAAACAATGTTATATGTTTATGCAGAAATTTAAAATTTTCACAAAAATGTGAACAACTCAACAGTGGAGACTAAATATGTCTCCAAACCAGCATATGGTATTAAAAACATATGAAACCAACTCATGAGTGTTTGGTTTCACTTCTAGATGCCTTAGAAGTGTTTTTCAAGTGACAAAAGCAATCCTAACTTCATAAAATTATGTTTGGGATTTTTTTTTAAGAAATCAATTTTGGGGAGGAAAATCAATTCTACTAGAAGCTTCTATTTGTAGCTTATAATTCTAAAATTGATTCAACCAGGCAAATTATACTTCAACTTACTTTTATTTTTCTTTAAGACAATTCAACTCAATTTTAAATGAATGTATCCAAACACAAATTACTTAATCTGCAACTCACTTTTAGACAAAATAAATTTTACAGAATCAATTCACACAAAATCAATTCTTATCAAAAGAGAACCAAACATAGACTGAGTGGGACTTGAGCAAAGTGACACAAGCAAACAATTCCTTATTGCAAGGCAAAAAAACATAGCTCTCCAAGCGCGAGATATTCAGGAGTCTTCAAGTAGGCGATAAACTATGATTTCTTGCTGCTTGAAGTAGCGCCGGTCTTCTTCATCCACAAAAACAAGATTCAGAAAATACTTCACGCTGAACTTGTTGTTGATATTGTGATATGTTGGTGTCAACTCATATGGATTGAGAAATAATCTGACAGGAATAGATTCTCCTAAAAGCCCAATATCAACAATATATACTTTATGTTAAAAAAAGCAATATATACTTCATATTGTATTTCCAAATTAACTAAGTAAATCAGCAAGTACAAGCACCACTTCCAAAAACAGAAAACCAAAAAGAAGGGACGGAGTTGATACTCTCATGTCTTGTATAGATCCTAATTGTTGAGATCTAACATCAACTAAAGATATATATGGTCAAATAGTCCTTATAAGAGCCTAGCCTGGCTTTTTGAGGTTTGGTGGAGCTCATTAACCACTTGAGCTCAATTGCTTGGTTGGATTCTTTAACTATTGCATTATCTGTTTGTGTTTTGGGTCATTTAATACTGTTTTGTTTATTCACTCTCTTGACAAAAAGGTTCAATTTTGGATTTGTCCCTGTCATCAAGTGCCCCTTTATTTCCTACATAAAACTTATCCAAAAGTACTGTACTTCAATTATTTAATCAACCAATTAAAAATATAAGATAATTTCCAAACATTGAATAAGAAATTAGGGCAAGCATCATGCATTTTAATCGAAATATAATCATTTTTCCGAATAAAGAAACTAAGAATGCTGTAAAGAGTAACTGCAAACCTCGGACTGGAACACCATCCATCAATTCAAACTTCGCAAGGGTCTCCGTTTCAACATATGTATTGGTCCCTGATCCGGTAGACTCTCGACGCCTGATTTCAAGTTCCATGTTTTTTAATTTGATTCTCACCAGTAAAAAGTATATTTTGCCAATGACAACATCCTTCAGATGATACCTGTTAATTTTTAAATTTTAAAAAGCAAATTTACTTTAATATTCTTTAAGTACATTAAAGCTGTACTAATCATGACCTTTTTCAGACTCACTTGCTTTTACTGTATTCAAACTCTATGTGTAAGCAGTCTTCAATTCCTACTTCCATCTGCATAAAGGCATTTACAGCATGATCAGAGAAACACAGGTTTAAAATGACTGAACATGAAGCATCAACTAGTTTCCAGGCAATGAAGAAAAAATCGTTCAAGTAGATTGGCTTTAGAAGCATAGATTGAATTATTAAATTAATGATCACAGCAAGGATTGTTAATCAACAATCTGCACTACTCATAATCGAACATGCTCCTCACCTTAATGCTGTTATTGATCGATGGTGCTGGAATGTAATTGCGCACCTGTACAGATATTGTAGTAAGAAAAAGTTTACATAGCGAAAAAACTAAATTGTACAGTAATCTCAAACTGACATACAAAGAAAGTATTAATCAGACAATCAGAATATGAAAGCTGGCCATAGCATGATCAAGCAAGAAGCAGTATATTGGTGGTTTTTGTGACACAAGTCCCTCGGTTGGTTCTACTTTATTCCATATAACTCTTAATATATAAATATATTATATATGTACGGGGTTTACTTCTATAATGTACAACTTTTAAATGTAGTTATGAAAGGAGAAAAGAATCTGCAAAACAAGGATGATACATAATATTTATAAAAAATACAATAAACAAAAATGCAAATCCCCAAATCTGAACCCCTATCTCGCTGTTAAAACCTCTGATCAGATGGTTTTAAAAAAAAACCTCTGATCAGAAGTCGCATCTTAAAACCTCCTATGGGAGCTCAACATCTAAAAATACCTGTTAAAATGTTATGAATGTATGATACCTACATGTCTTCACATAAACTACAGTGTTCCGGTTCACGATTGTCATCTGCTCCTGGAGTGCCTGGTTCTGACGCTGAAATGCGTCCACTATAGCCTGAGTCGTGGCAAGGTACAAATTGTTGCCACTGGCTGATTCCTAGCCACCATTGAGAAAAGGTTTTGTGATTAGGGTGAAGCTGAGAGAAGTTTAGTGACCTCTTCCGATCAGGTTATCGTGGTCGAGGAAGGGTTTTTTTCTCTATAGGTCAAATGAATGGCTTGCTTTTTTCATGGCTTCTTCCTCCTTTCAAGCCCCCTGCCTCCCTGTTGTCCGGTAGATTCCATGCCCTCTCCCTTAAGGCTATTCGGCTAGGTTTTTTTCTAAACCATTGGGTCTAATATCTTATTCGGGTCTAATTCGGTATGTGCCATACTACATCGATTCGAGCAACAAAAGTAATAGACACGACTGTAGGACGTGGGCTGAGTATATCAGAAAGACTCATGTTGTGACTTGTGAGGCTCAAGCCTTCTAGTCCCTGCTGGGCTATGGTGTATATTTTATGATAGTTCAAACAGCTCAAGCTCTTGGTACAATTCATTCATGATAATTATCTTTTCATAAATAATTTGATATTAGATTCGTTTTGATTTGAAAACTAATGTGATGCACTGCTCCTTTGTCACTTCCTTCCCTCCTGCGAAAGCCTGGATCAAATTCATACCATCAAGAAATATGTCAGATCTAAAAGACACCCTCATCTTTGCAGTTTCAACATTGTGCATCCGTTTACCAGAAACTGATCAGTTCTAGATTCAATTCCCAGATTTGGTTTCCAATTATTTTACTCTCCGTTAAATTTTACCATTTCCTTTTATCATCCAGTTGGCGATGATAAATTCCGGCAACAGATACCCCAGTTCTCAGAAACAACATAATGCTTAAGTTTTTGAGAAAGTGGATATGTAACATGGTATTAGACTCTTAACAAAGAGGCCTAAAGTATTGATCTTTGAGGCCATTGTTCTTCTTCATTCTTTAGATAAAGGCTAATGGGGCGCACCCGTATCACAAAAGGATAAGGAGCCTCAAGTATGTTGGCACCCTAGACCCTAACTACCATCTGTGGTGCCTCAAAAAATTTGATGTCTAAGACCGCAACTTAACTAACGTCTTCTCAAAATATACGAGAGACTCTGAAAAGCATCTGGTGACAATAAAAGTAACAATTCCACCACCAATTTTGAAGTTTCCAAGGAACCCAAAAAATCGAACCAAAAGCATCCACCACTAATTTAGAATCACATTCCAGCTAGAGGGAGTACCACCCTTTCTCATAAGTTGTTTCTATGGCCAACACGGCTTCCATAATAAGAACTGAAAACAGCCAAGAATAGCGCCCCTGGAGTCTCTAAACAAACCAGTCCCAGACATACTGTGGAGATCTTCTAGCAGCTCCGTACGTGTGTCTTTTTGTGTAGTAATTGACAAATTACCAGACAATAACAATTTGTTATGTTTGTCAGTGTGGTTCTTCACTCTTTATCTAATATCCTAAGTTACTAGACAGTTGTAACTGCTTACGATTTTTACCCAAAAAGGGACTCCCTTTCTAAAAGACAACAATATATTTTTCCTTTGGGTCATTACAATTACATGAGGACCACAAACAAAGGCATTGTAGTGCTCTTCACTCACATCAGACAAGACATAAGCTGTGCATTGAGTACAGTGATCCAATTTATGATTGGTCCCGCGAAAGAACATATGGAAGTATTAAACAGAATTCTCATATATTTGAAAATGGAACCAGATCAGGGATTATTATTCAAAAGACAGCAAACAGAGAAATTGAAATTTTTTACTGATGCTGATTGAGTGGGCTATATAACTGAAAGGCGCTCAATATCAAGTTATTGCATTTGCATCTCAATTTGTTGTGTCTCGCACTTTTTCAAAATCAGGGTTTAGAGCTCTTTCTCAAAGTATCTATGAAGGAATTTGGTTAAAATGAGAGTTACATTAAACTGGAGTCCTAAATTCAGAACCCATAAGGGTGTTGTTTGATAATCAGTCTGCAATCAGCATTGCCAAGAACCTGGTTCATCATGATAGGACAAAATATGTAGAGGTTGATTTCCATTCTGTCAAGGAAAGTATCGAAAACGAAACTATGTCCCTTCAGTATACTCCAACAAGTCAGCAGACAGCAATTATTCTCACCAAAGCAGTGTCAAGAAAAATATCTACGACATAGCTTAAGGGGGAGTGTGGAAATATGGTGCATTACTGTGATTTTATTGAGTTACTTATTTCATAGAATACGAGGGGTTTGGTAGTTTTGATACCATATCAACTCATTTATTAGTTTCTGTTTTGATTCTTCGTTCATTAGGACTAGGGGAGTAATGTTGTTTCCTTTCTTAGTACCTAGGGTTGAGGGTGGCCGAGCAGCTACCTCCTCTATTTAATTTATGTAACCATATCTCTATTCTTGGTCATTCTACAGTTTCCCTTTCCTTTCTCGCCTCATTTATGGGAGATTTGATTTTTGTTTCAACATTATAATTGTAGCAGATTTGATCTGCATAAATACCCCTTTTATTGCCTTGCTGAATCATTGAGAAATAAAACATTTTCATTAAAGCTAGAACTAGAACTAGCATGATCAAAATTTATTAGGGTTTTGGGAAAAGCAATTTACAGAATAATAAATATAGTTAGAGCAAGGATCTTGTATGGAAAGAATGTTTGAATAGCACATCACTTGTTTTGGGATAGGATCAGGCATTTGGCTTCGGTTAGGTGTAAAGCCCATAACCTTTTTTACGGGATCTCAGAAGCGCATATATGTAGATGATTTGGCAACTTTATGCAATTGATTTTCTCTTTATCTTTGTTGTTTTCTGTTTTTCACTTTTCTTAAAGAGGATCTCTAACTCACTTTTGAAGGCTTAAACATGCATGTTAACAAGCATAAATTACAAAAGCAGATGTGCATACATGTACATACATGTACATACAGAATCCTCTCAAGGGACTGAGTTTATGAGTTGTCAAATTCGCTCGGGGAAAATAGTAAAATTGTCATTAGTTTTATTTTAATTAATAATAATTTCCCCCATATGCACATACAGAATCGATCTGTGACAGTAGAAATGTAATGCATGTAATCATATATAGGTCATATTGTTGGCTAATTTCAAGAGATTTAAGCTATGTAAGTTTATATTGAAGAAAATTAACTCACTACAAAATCCATTTGTTCCACAATGTTGTTGACAAAATTTCGACTAATTGTCACTTTCAAAACGTACCTGCAAGATAGCAAAAAAAGGGCCATTTCTTTCCAACTTTAAGTAATTTATTGATCAGTGACAATATTGAAAGAAATATGAAAAAAGTAAACAATTTGAACCCATAAGCCCAAATAAAACATGATGATCATTTACTGTACAAATAAGTCAACCAACAGAAACATAGTAAATTTGGCTATCTTCTGTTCAATAAGGAAAATAAAATAATACAACTTTCAAATTTTCGCCCATTCTCAATTAACTAATATAATATCCCTCTAGAATGTGACCATTGAGTTAATTGTATATGTAGCTTAACTTCAAAAGCTACAATATTAACAGGTATGACCCTGATTTTGGGGGAAATTTGATATATGAAGCTGAACTTAGCCAAAATCACTTGTAGTTATTCACATGGCATTATGGAGGAAAACATGAATTATTTCCTATTTAAAATAGGGGAAATCATTTTGTTAAAACAAAAAAAATAGGGAAAATCATACCAAAGATTTTTCCAACCAAGTATTACCAACCTAGAAAAACAGCAAAAATGAATGCTGGAGTCGTAAGAATAAGTATTTAGCCCTAAATTAGCAGCATATCGTTGTTGGTGGAGTATTTCTTTAACAGATTATTAGTGCTAACTGCAAGTTAATCAAGTGGTCTTGACCCTTCCCATAAAAAAAATGAAATAGTTATACGCTTTTCCTCCTGTATCACGTCCTCTATCTTGCTTTCGAACAAGAGTATATGGACTTAGTTCAATAAATATAAACCATGAACTTCTCATCTATTAAATAAAATTGAATGTTACAAATTCTAGTTATTCCTGACATTTTTAAATTAAAAAGTTAAGAAAATACACCAGAAATTTGAGAATTCAAGGTTATCAGTGCAGTTAAATAATTATCATACCTAAGCCTAACATTGATCCCATTGTAGGATTCATGTGGCATTTCAACAGTGGAGAACTCAAATGGGTAAGTTTTCCTTTCATATAAATTTCCAGGAACTTCAAGTTCGCGTACTGCACGTAAATTATAGGGAGTTATAAAAAACATCATGAAGGTCCCAGCATAGGAAGAAAGCTACATTGGAAAGGACATGAGAGGCCATGCATATAAAAATGATGAGCAAATATTCACTCCGGTTTTTTATATAAGCAAAAATGTGCATGCATTTGATCTAAATTTGGACAAAGTACATGTACTTTATTGCTTATATAAAAAATCAGGGTAGTATATTTGATTGCCACTACAGTAAGGTCTGAGTTTAGAAACAGAATAAAAAGGAGAAAGAAAAAAAAGATCTCAGTGGTACAAGCTTAAACTTACCAAGAGAAGTAAAGTCGTAGAAGCTGCCTCTGTCAAAGTACAATTCTGCAAACAAGGATAAAAAATATATAATACAAACAGTAAAAAATTATTTGAAGAAAACATTAAATTAAAATATTATAAATCTCAAAAAACGATATGATATATACATTCAACTATAAAAAATGATATGATAAACAAAAAAAATTAATAAATAAATAAAAGAAGTTAATAGTTACTCTATGAACCTAAGCTAAACACAATTTTCATTTTAAGCTACAGACAAACACATAATTAAGAAAAGATGCAAATCAGGGCACTTTTACCAGTCAAAATGGCTATCGAATTTGCAAAAAAATGAACAGAAGCATACCTATTTGACCAAGAAGCTCAATTTTTACACCATTATGCTCAACCTTCTTCCCACGTACAGGTTCTATACTAACCTGTTACCAACGTCTCAACGAATAAATTTCAATTTGCTAATAGTATGAAATCGCCAGAAAGTACTTGCAACAAAGGTAAAACAAAATAGTTGACGATTTCATGCAATGTACCTCCCCAACTATATTCTCCTGACTTTGAAAGAGAGGAACCAAAACTGTCTGGTCATTTTCCTTCTTCACGCGAACCTATAAACAACCGAGGGTGGTGCACAAAAGATTAAACCAAAATGATTTTGTTGAAGGTTTTCAACACAAATGAATGGTGAACACTTTCTCAATATCGTGGAAGCTAAAACAAAACCTTACTTTAATGATCTAAGTGAATAGCAGAAATAAGGAAAACATTGAGAATTTTTTCCCCACAGCAATACAGTTAGAAGCATCAACATGTTACTACAAGAAGAAAAAGCACAATATCTACTCAAAACAAAACTCAAAAATTGAATATTGGTAGAAAAATTACAAGCCATTAACTTGGGCTAGCTACATTTTGTCATAAACTAACCCATTTATTACAAGATGTGGAATGTTTAGCTGGGTACTCTGACCCTACAGACTTCTGTAACTTAAAAGAGATTCAAAGAGGTTAATTTTACTAATAAAAAAAAAACACAATTTTATTTGAGAAGCACAAAAACCCTCTTGTCTAACTGACTCTAGAACCCCTCTATTTGGTTTCACTTTTGGGGAGGAAAAAGTTATTTTAGAAGCATTGATTTTGACATAATTGAATATTTTTCCTTCAAAATGAATTCAAACTTGAAGCTAGAATTTAGAGTTCTTGCCTCCAAATGTGACTTTGGTCTAAGATTTATTATTCAACTCATTTTTACGTGACTACATTATCACAAATTTAATGGAGGAGCACCTTAGGTGTTTTATGTGATACAAAATTATCGCTCAAGTTAAAGAGAAAATTTTATAATACAATTGTCATACCGAGAATGTTGTATGAGACGGAGTGTTGGACAATAAAGAACCAACACAGGAATAAAATAGTGGTAACCCAGCTTAGGTGGTTTAGCAATGTAGAGAAATTTTTTTATCGATTTTGTAGTAAGAAAAGTAAATAAGATGTTGATAAGATATTTAGAATAAGAAGCAGTGACTCAGCTAGTTCTAGAAGGTAGAATGACTCATCTTAATCCAGAAGGAATCTTTTAAGCATATTCTATTAGCTAGTTACTAAGCAGTGCTATTGTGTCGCCGTTGTAGTTATCGTATTATGAGTGCACAAGCCTATAATTTATGGAGTCGTTTGATCCATGTAGTCGGTTTTTGCAACTCAAATCAGTTCATAATTTTCGTCGTCATAAAATCAAATACACACGCAGTAACATACGAAAGTGAAAACGGTAATAATATAATTTAATTTCCTTCCATTGCATCTCACTCTTACCTGCTTGCGAGTTGTTGGATGAGCCAAAGAGATTGAAATTTTGCAAGGAGGCTTGAAAGCTCCAGCAATTATATTCTGCAATCAAAATATTCGATTAGCATAATCCATCAATCAAATCAAATCAAATCCAACACGTACATTTACCTTACCATGGTTTTTCAAATTTGTATATTGAATAAAACAAGTAACATAACTAACAGTTGAGTTCAGTTCAGGGATCAATCAATGCGGTGAACGTGCTTTTTCCCTTGAGAAATTTACTATTTGGAAGACTAATCCTGTTCAAGGATCTAGGATGTGAGCAAATCACAAAACACTCGATTCAAATCCTCATTTGACGAGGGTATATGGGAAAATATTTAATAGGCTTAATTGCATTTTGATCCTTTATTTTAACAAATTCGTAATTTTAATCCCCTCATTTTTAAATCCGTAATTTTAGTTCCTCAATTTTAAAATTGAGATATTTGCTCTCTCCCATTAATTTGACTCTCAATTTTGATGACATGACAATTAATTGGGTGACATGGTATTAGTGGTATACTTAATGGATGTCATGTCATTATTGATAGAATATAATATTTTGTCATAATTGGCTATAATTATTTTCCTGAAATTATGTTGTATTAATTAGATAGTTGATCAAATGTTACATAGTAGTTGTATATATTCTATTCAGATGAATGAGAAACACAAACATTTCATTCATCTAAAACACAAGCATTTCATATCATATAAGATAATGGAATGCTTGTGTTTCTCATTCATCTGAATAGAATATATACAACTATTGTGATTGTGTAACATTTGGTCAACTATCTAATTATGATACAACATAATTACAAGAAAATAATTATAGTCAATTATGACAAAATATTCTATCCTATCAATTATTTGTCTTTTTTTTTTTTTTATCAATTTTGATGTTGTTATTTTTGCAACTTCACATCTCCAATGCCAACCACTTTAGTAGTGTAAGAATATTCTAACTACGCTTTCTTATTTTCAATAAATACTCTTTTGTTTGATAATAATCGTCATACTTATCAATATGTTGAGGAAACGTAATTGGTAAGTATGACGATTATTATCAAACAAAAAAAAATTGTATCCACAATGACCACACTTAGTTAATTTAAGTTTGTATTGACAGATTTTCTGAACAAAGTATTTATAAAAGTGTTTTGGTGTTATGAATCAAAGTAAAACTGAATCAATATAGATAGAGTTGTGTTAGGATTGAATTTCAATAACTATTTCTTATATGGTTCATTATAATCGATTGTATATTTTTTATGCCTCAGATATAACTCCACCATAACTAACAAAGAAGAGTTGATGAATGTTGGAGAAACATCAACAAGTTTGTCTCCAAGCTTCCCTAGCTCTTCAATGACTTCAGCCTCCCTCCCTCCCTCTCTCTCTCTCTCTCTCTCTCTCTCTCTCTCTCTCTCTCGTTTCGAGTTTACAAGTGATTAACTATTACAAATGACCTACACCTCTTTTTACAGAGGTAATGAAATAATAGATTCGTTAGGCGCAAAATATTTAGCTCGCTTAGCGGACCATTTTGTGCTTAGAGAACCTCCTTTGGCTTTTCCTTCTGGAACTCTTTGTTTTGATTCACTGTCACCCCTATAGGCTCGCCTAGCGAATCGATTTTTCTCCAGATGTCTTTATATGGCTCTAGTTTAGCCTCTGGCGCTTATGCTTGCATTCCTTTATTCTGCACTGGTGTAGTCATTCTCTAACCTATAGAAATGTATAGAAACTGGATATAATAACTTTATGACGCAATTTACTAATATAACTACAATTATATCACGCTTGGGGTTTTAATGATAGATTTCTTGCAATATAAACTATGCAATATTTTTAAATGAGTTGACGACACTTGTAATATTTAAATAATTCAAGAAGTTTCACATGTATTTTTTTTTTTGAAGAAACTAAACGAAATATATTAAAGAAACAAGCAGTCCCTCAAGCACAAGGCGTGCCTAAGAGAACTGAAAAAATGTTAGTTACAATACAGTAAGGCTAAGTACAACAAAAAAAAAAACAGAACCAGACATTACAAAACAGTCTGTAGACAAACTAAGGGTTTTTCCTCCAATAGGGATAGTCAAAATCGAACATGATGTAGTTCGCTTTCAACCACCAATATGTTTGAAGTTTAACCCTTTCAAGAAGAGCTTCAAGATAATCAAATTGATTCTGAAAAATTCTCCTGTTTCGATCTTTCAAAATGACGAATAAAACCGAAATCCAAATAACAGTAAAGCATGTCCTAGAGTTTTTTGAGAAACCTCCAACAGCACAAAATTGGGTAGCATGTGAGAGTAAATTACCATGTAAAACCGTAACAATACCAAGCCAATGTGAAATCAAGAGCCAAAGTCGACCATAGTGATCGCAATGAAAAAACAGATGGTCCCTTTCCTCTTCCTTACCACACAAGGTCGCGCATGCCACAAGGGTAGGGTCAAGTACATTTCTATTGCGCAAATTATCCTTTGTAGCAAGTCTATTCAGAAAGAGACGCCATAGAAATATGTTAACCTTCAACGGAACCGCTTTTAACCATAAAAATTGAGAAAATCTTCAGAAATGTCAGTGTCCACCGTTGTTAAATAAGAATAAACCGATTGCACCGAATAGGTGTGAGTCGAATGGAATTTCCACACCCACCTATCTGAGACATCTACTTGCAAAACAGAGTTAGACAACCTCCCAACTCACTCCCCCACCAAACCTTCCTCCCACGCGAATAATCTCCGCCTCCACCTCCACGCACCCCCATCAGCCCCCCCAACCTAACATAAACATCTCCCTCGCCGTGGTCGTTTTGTAATCTGACAACTCAAATAGCCTAGAAAAAGACATAGCCAACGGGACGTCATCCAACCACGGATCCTCCCGAAACAAAGTGGTGCACCCATCTCCTACCTACCTTCCGAACAATATTGTCCAACAACCACCTAGCATCCGCCAAACCCACACCAGATCGAATTTGGTTTATGTGACGCCACCAAATCGATCCCACCCCATCACCAAACCGCACCCTCCCTCCAACCTCTCCATACTTCGCTCGAAGCACCACATTCCACAAACTCTCCCTGTCCTCCAACACCCTCCACACCCATTTCCCCAATAAAGAAATATTAAATTCCCGCAACCTTTTTACCCCCAAACCTCCGTTCTCCCTTTTTAAACAAATGGTATCCCATTTAATCCAGATAGTTTCCTAACATCCTCACTACCCCCCAGAAAAAATTAATAAATAAAGAGTCAAGTGTAGAAGTAATACCTGAGGGAGCTTTGAAGAAAGAAAGGAAATAAACCGGAATAGACTACATAACGGACTTAAGCAAAACCAATCGACCACCCAAAGATAAATTTTTACATTTCCACCCAGATAACCGACTACAAATCCCCTCAACAAGGGGCTGCCAAAATTGAAGCTTCCGCGGATCATCACCAATGGGCAATCCTAAATAGAGAAACAGAATCCTACCATGTTTACAATGCATTACCACGACTGCCTCATGAAGCCATGAATCATTAACATTCACACCAAATAACATGCTCTTGTGGAAATTAACTTTCAGCCCGGAAACAGATTCAAATAATAACAGTACTGCCTTCATGGCCCGAAGATTAGCCCAAGACTTAACACCTATTAGTAACGTGTTGTTTGCAAACTGCAGATGGGATACCAACACATTTTCTTGCGCCTCAAGAAAATAAGTCAATTTAATAAGTTTCACATGTATTAATAAGTCAATTTAAATAGTAATGTGGTGACCAGTAACGTTTGTGCTTTCAAAGATACATGAATAGTCATTCAAGGAGATAAACGAGATTCTTAAATTTACCTGAGTAAAGTCACAAATTGAGGTTTAAGAACGCTCATTCTATTATTAAATGAATGATTAAATTGTTGTCGTAGGCTTAACTCAGTTAATAAAGACAATGCATAATATATGCAAGGTCCAAGGTTCCAACCCCAACCACTAAAAAAATGAATGATTAAATTCTACTACTTTATAACTTTTTTTTTGTTACATCTACTTCATAACGTTGAATCTATTTTCATTAAGTTTATTTCAACCACCTTTTAGCATATGATTGAAAACACAAAATCCAAATGACTTGCATATTATAATACATATTGAAAACACAAAATTCAAATGACTTGCATATTATAATACATCTATGGAAAATGATTTTCTGAAAGGTCAAAATAGCTTCTTTTTTTCTTCATAGGAACAGGTCAAAATGACTTAATTACTTATTTTAATGCATATTTGAAAAATGACTTTAAGTCATTTTGATATTTCAGACCTGAAATACCAAAATGATTTAAAAAATGATTTTAATGCATTTTCATGAATTTTAAACTTATGCATGTTTCAAGTATGATTTTTTTTTTATCCCAAGACAGTGAGAGTTATTGAAAAAGACTTAATTACATAACCTAGTTTTGACATCATTCAAAATAAATTATATCTAGCCTTAGGATAGACATCCCCACTCACATCAACCAGTCATTCCTTACCATTCTTTTTGTAATTTATAAGATTATCTTAGTGAATGAGTTATGAGATAGTTAAATAATAAAGTATAATAAAGAGGTTTGAGGTTCAGTCCCTGCACAGTAAAATTTTAAAAAAAAGTATATAAAAAACTTGCTCCTTACAATGCTTTTGTATACTGGCTTTGTTTTGCTTTCTTTTGTCTGATGTATAAAGGATGGAAAAACAGTGTAATTAAAAAAAAAAACTAGTAGCAACTCCAAGATTATCCAACTAGTTTATGGAGAAAACATAAAACATACAATTTCTCTCATAACGTTAATCTCGTGATGAAATAAATTATGGGGTTACCAAATGATCATACAACTCAAATCAATGGCAAAAAAGACTTCATTTCCATTTTCCACCTTCACTTTCTATCCTATCAAATGGTCTGTTGGCCAAATAATCATGCTCCTATCAAATTTTAGATTTGAGAGAAAATACAACTGAAAACTCATCAATGAAACACCACGAGGAATAACATAAGCTTGTACACACTCACTCTCTTAAGTGCTCGTTTTATCGAGGGAGTAACACATATACAGTCACCAAGCAGTACGACACTGACATGTAGACAAAGGCAATAATTTAAGAAAATAGAAGTGATTAAGTGTGTGTTCGACACCGACACATGTCTGACACGTCTTCGATTTAAAATGTAGGTGTTAAATAGGTAACATGTGACAACCATTAACAATCACCTCCATGCTCACACACGCACGCGCACGCACACGCACAAACACACAAGTTAAACAGTAAATTAAGGATATGCTCAGAGCAATCATCTGCAAACTACGCTTCATTCAAAATAAGGAAAGTTAAATATTTATCACGGCAGAATGCAAGAACCATAGGAAATACCAGAACTTAGAATCGACTATGACAATCACAAATTACTGTTTTCTCCCCTCAATGTGGTGGTTGATGAAAAACATTAGTAACAAACTATTTGCATTATGTTCTACTTCAATTGGAATTTGACTTCACAGTAACCTGCTGAGAGACTTGATTAGTAACTTCAAATTCTTTCTTGTAGCTTCATCACCAGTGAAGCCTAAAATATCAGAGCTAACATTCTGCAAATTGCAACAACAAAAATCAATCAATAAAATACCAAAAAAAATTCTTAGTATTAATTATATATTCGCCATTTTAAGTTTATGGTCCTACCTCAATGTTCTTCAGGGTGAATATGAGAGAGTAAATGGACTTCTGGATCAGTTCAGTGTTCTCAGGGGTCAAAATTGATGAATGTACCCTTCTGCATAAGCATTAGATGATTAACATTAGTTGCAATACAACAAGAGACATGCTGACCATTCTAGTTCAAGAATGTTAAGTTTTACAAATGTGAAAAAAAAGAGTATATTGACTTCTTTAATCACTTCAATTATCTTCTGAATTAAGGCGAATGAATGATCTATATTAGTTTTCATACTTCAAGACATTTAGATCGTCCTTCTGAATTTTGAAATTCCAGTGGTTCTTATGGTTAAGAAATGCAATTATAATGAACTCAATTCTCAAAAATACCCACTTTGATCATCTTTCTACTAACTCCCTTTATAACTACCTCAATCCCACATCATCACTCACTAATCCCCAAATGCCACTTTTGCATCCTAGTCTTGTAACAACCATGGGTTTATCATTTTCTCTCCATTCCTTTCTTTTCTGCACACACACCTAAAACTGTCAAAGCACCACATAGCTTACTCGTAAGAGTTACATGTTTACTTTGTAAGAATAGACTCAGTACACAAGTGTTGGAACTAATCTCATAGGAACATTTGAAAACAGAGAAATAATGGAAAACCCTGAGAATTCCGAGTTAAGCAAATGGAATTAATACTGGAATGGTAAAATGGTCTGGAGCTAGGCTCCTTCCAGATTGGAAATAGAAAGGATACATTACCCAGAGAACGATACCAGAATTCTCAGCTCTACCCACATTATATTATATTCCCCTATCTCTCTCGTCTTTTTCCCATTATGACTCCCACCTCTCTGTCCAATCCATGACGGCCACCTGTCAATTCTGTTATTCCTCCTTCAGTCATCCTGTCATATTGCACACAAGTCCACATTCTTGGCACATTCTATTGGCCCACTCCTCTCCCAGCACCTCTTCTCCCACGCATACGGACCATAAAATCTTTGACCGAGCTTTTCATTTGAGCGGCTTGCAAGAGACTTCATCCTATAAGGTTGGGCCTGCAAATACACAATTTCACCTACTCTAACTTCGACTTCCCTCTTTTTGTAATCTGGCTGCATTTTCTTCTTATTTTGAGCTCTACATAAATTGTACTTCAGCTCCTCCAGAATAGAATCCCTTTCTAATAGCAATTGATCCACATATTGCACATTTATACTTTCGTGTTTATACTTGATCATTGTGAGAGGAATTGAACAAAAACTCAGCCCATGTCAACCATTTCATCCACTGCTTGACACATCCATTCACTAGACACCTGTGATAGGATTCTATTATCCAGTATGTCACCACTGTTTTGCCGTCCATTTGCAGATGAAGGTGAAAATAAGACATGTTACAAATTATAACCATATACCCTTACCACCTTAACTGTTGATACTCCTCATTCAGGATCTATCCAAAGATCTACATACTGCAAGCATACTGGCATCCCCTATTCTAATATTAACTAACATGCTACAGTACCACATATATGAATGCATGCCAAATTAGAGATAAAACAAGAGTTAGAGAGTTTTACAAATTAACCTCAAATCATCAGAGGCTTGTGTAAGGCTCCGAGTTAAATTCTCAACTTCCTTCAACAAGCCACTATCACGGACATCAGCCAACAAAGGTTGAAGATCTTCAGCCATGGCATTGATCTGAGACATCACTACAGCAATGGGAAAATATGGGTATGAGAATATATAATAATAATAATAGAAAAAGAAACTATAAACAGATACAACAAAGTGCATGAATACCAAACACTTGTTCTGACATCAGAGTATAAAAATGATCTTATCAACGTTCTTCTTATCAATTAGTAAATTGATCAAACATATTCATAGAAAAACACGTTATTATTTAGCTTCTACTGAGTGTTAAAAAATGAGTTCAAAATCAAATCCATAATATGTCCACAAGAGTTTGAATGAAGTGAAACGATTTTATACAGAAAATGTTTTTTTTTTTTTTGCTACAACTATTAGATGCATCCACTCTGCTTCAGGAGAATGGTAAAAAGAGGAATATAAAACAGATATCTATGCTTCAGAAGATCCATAATAGCTTAAAAGTACGAAAATAGGAATTTTTCGGGTTCCTGAATGTGATTATTGACATATATACTCCATATGTCAAGTTTGTTGATTAACAGCTCAATTTTCAACCCACTTGGGGTTGGCCTGGAGGTTGGTTTGGGATCTTGGAGTGTGCACCTCTCAGGGTCTCAGGTTCGATTCCCTCTGGCGCCAATTTCGATGGGCAAGTCCATACAGAGCTTTGCTCTGGCTTTAAATGGGGCCTCCGCAAGTGAGCGGTGGGATTGGTCCCCTCGGATTAGTCGGTCCTTGGATCGGATACCAAGTTTAACAAAAAAAAAGAAGCTCAATTTTCAAAATAATTGGCAACTATGATCAAATTTTTGGTTGTAAAATAAGTTACCAACAATATAACAGCAGAAATGAAAACTGAATTCTTAAATTAAATATCTCAAACAAAGAATTCTACGAGATGAACAAACAATCTTGTAGTTTGATAAATTATGACAAAATCGAAGTTATGCAACCGTCAAGTTAGTATTAGTAAGAAACTTTCCTGATTCACAGTCTATTCTAGAGGATATACTACTATGAATCAAGCACATTTGCTAAGAAAATTACATCACACCTTTGTAAGAAGTGGTTTTGCTTCTTCAATAACAGACGCAACTCGTTCAGCCAATGAATAGCTGTTGGCAACACCAATTTTCTCTACATCTCGCCCAAGACGGGTAAATATCCCAACCAATGCATCCAAACTTACCCCTTGGTAACCCTTAATCTTTTCTCTATCACACACAATAAGACCTTCTTTATGACATTCCTGGTCAAGAGGACCAGCCGAAGGTGTTGGAATGGGATCTCGAGGAGTAATGTCAATTATAGTCTCCATAAGAAGACCTGACTGGTTAACTTCAATCAACGAATTTCGTGGTATGATTGTTTTATCATCTTCAATCTCGACAACGGCTTCAATACTTCTTAACGAAGGATTAACTCGAATGACATCACCGACAGTCACCCCTCTGATCCTGACCGGCGTTCCAGTAGATATGCCACAAGCCTGAGAAAACTCAACGGTTGCGGTGTACTTCCTGAACTTGGATCGTATTTGAAAACCCTTCAACCAAGCCAAACTAAGTGCAAAAAGAATAGCACCCGAAACTAAAAACAGTCCAACACCACCTTCCCAAATGGTCCTACCACCAAATCCAAAATCAGTTAATGGACTAATAGTTCGGGTCCAAATGGCGCGGGGAATGTCCAAAACAAGTGTAAGAGAATTATTCTTCGATGATTCTGAAGCAGACGACGGTTGTTGAACATGCCCTCCATCTGCAGAATTAGGTCTTATCCTGTTTATACTTCTTCTTAAGGAATTTGTTGGAAGGGTTGTAATCATGGATGAAGATAAGGAACTAGGAAATGTTGAGATATGCAATGAAGGGTTCCCAACCATTATTATTATTATTATTATTATTATTATTTAACAAAACTCACTACTCTGAAAGTTGAATCGGAAATTAAACTAATGAAAAGATACTTGAGCTGCTGCTAAAGGTGCCCTACAAATCAAAAACCATGTAAGTTTTATGAGCAATTAGTGCATGATGAATGGATGATTAAGAAGAAGAAGAAGAAGAAGAAAATTACTCACTGGTTCATGATGCAGTCCAATCAGAGAGAGTGAGTTAGGATATCATTTCAGATCCGTGTGTGTGCAACAGAATGGGGCATGGAGGAGGAGAGAGAGAGGACCAAGGGAAAAACAAAAGAGGGCCGACCGGGTGTTCAAAATCGAAACAACTCGATAGAAAAATCAAAACTGAAAAAAACCGTATTTGATTCAAATGTATTCTAATCATTTTGTTTTGTAACTATATGGTTTGGTTCGGTTTACTTTTTTTATTTTAACAACCGAAATAAACCAAACTAAAATACAACATAAGAAAAAAGACTAGTTAAACATATCTTATCTAAACTAGTATTAATCTGTAAACTTTTATAAAATAACTTTTTTTTTTCTTGTTAATTATTTTTTACTTTTTTATTTCAAAAATATTTTTTTTTTCTCCTTGAACTTTAAGAGAAGGATAAAATTTTAGTATTGTTAGATGAAAATGAAATTATAATGTTCGATTTAAAAATCAGTTGAAAACAAACAATGATTTAACCTTAAAACCAAAACAAACTTCACCACAAACACCTCTAGTGCTAACATCAAACAATGATTATCTCCAAATAATTGAACCAAACAAAAAATGAGTTGGTTTAATTTCACTTAATCAGCTTGATATTTTTATTTTTTTTCTCACGTTTTTTAAATTTTTAAAAATTTAATAATTTGACATTTATCTTTTTATTTATTTTTTAAAAAAACTCTCACACATGTTTATTCATTTTTATAATAATAATAATAATAATAATAATAATAATAATAAGTTATCATTTGTCACTTCCGTCAACTTTTTTATACGTCACCTCATTGTGTTCAAATTATTCTCTGTAAATGGGTCATCATGTATGTCGTTGAAATGTATATTTCTAACATCGGACAAAGCCAATTAGTTAAATATAATATTTTTATATCTTCTAAATAAAAACTATAATAATTAGGAAAAATTACACTCAGATTTCCTAAGGTCTATTAAAATAGCATCGACACCCCCATATAATTTTTAAACTTACACTTACCTCTCTTTAAATTCTCATCAAATAGTCAATTATCCTCCTTCTCTATTAACACCATTAACTTTTCAATAATCTTTGTCTCCCAATTACTCCTATTGAACCCTCTCTCCACTTAATCATCGCTGCTTCAAATGCTTGCTTTGAATACTCATCTTCCAATTGTCTTCCAATTTCTTTGACTTCGAATGCTCGCCTTGATTGGATCCCAACAGTGCAATTTTGCTTCACTGAAAGATTTGTTTTGGTACTTCATACTGTTAGTTACAGATAGTCAAAGGAAAGAATATGGATGCCATGTTCCAATTAGGCTTGGACAAAAAAACCGCAACCGGCCCAATCCGGACGAACCGTAAAGCCCGTTTGGTTTCGTGTGGGTGAACCGGGTGGTTCGGGTCATTCGATTCAACAAAACATGGGTAATGGTGGTTAGTGCTAGATTTTTTTGGATGGAGATATCCAACCCAATGAAACCCATCACCAACCGAGGAGTAACGTTTATTATTAGTTTTTTAATATTTGGCATACTAGGGTCGATATAAAAGCTATTTTTCCCATTTCTCATCCTCTTTTCTGTCTCTCTAAACAGAAGCCGCCGCTCACCCCTCTCTCTCAAGAACCACAACCTCTCACTTCTTTCTTAACCTTTTATTTTTCTAGTATTTGAAGCATGAATTTCTTCTCCTCTCTTCCTCTGTTTTATCATACTTAGACCAGATTTTATGGGTCTCCCTAGCTGCATCCTTGTTGACAATTAGAAGGCCATCTCCAACCTTCATCTTTTAGTTCCAAATCGTTTTGGTGGCTAAATCTAATAAATATTTGTGTGCTCTTTTATGAATCAAACAAGTTTGCTGAATTTCATATTTCGATCCTTTAGATCTAATATATATATATATATATATATATATATATATATATATATATATATATATATATATC
>Ga0228711_1003632_pt1 | contig 24007 bp, 13 predicted proteins | sample MedpolnodulmetaG_2_FD_177996 | JGI IMG/M metagenome (GOLD analysis project Ga0228711, IMG submission 177996) | Root nodule microbial communities from Medicago polymorpha collected in Santa Monica, California, United States - brown nodules | ecosystem: Host-associated > Plants > Roots > Nodule...
GTCTGTAAATCATGAACTGTGTTTTTTGTTGAATTTTGGTTTTAATTAAAATTATAAATATAAACGTTTGTGGCTTTTAAATTATAGCAAATCTAACAAATCATATTTATTTATTTCAATAAAATCAATAATATAATATAAATTCTTATTTCTGTTTTTCCTTTTTCTTCCTTTTTTGCATTGTAACAAAAAAAACAAGTCAACTCAAAATGGTGTAATTTTTTATATAATATGATATGATATAGATTTTGTAGATAGACATTTATCATTTATTTGTTTATTTATCTATTTTATTTAAACAAGAACGATAATGTAAAAGAAACAAGATAGTGAGTGGTTCTGCCTTCACTCTTCCATGGAGATCATTGCTAGCTCAGTCATCAATCCTTCCTTCCCTCTTCGTTACCCAACAATCTCCATTTCTCAGGTTCCCTTCTCAATTCCCTCTTCTTCATCATTCTGATTATTTACCGCGTTAAATAACAATATTTGTGCTGCAGGTTTCAAACTGGAAGTGCTTTTCCATCGTAGAATCAAGGTTTTCATTTTCACTAGCACATAAGAGGAAGAAAGTAACTAAATTTTCAATTGGGGTGGTGCCAAAAGTAAGCAACGTTTGTTTTCCTCAAAGTTGGAGTTTCCTTCGCAAAAGGAGGAAATGGAACAAGGATTCTTCTGTCAAGCATGCTTCTTTACTGTTTGTGCGGTTGGTTGCTGGAGTTATGTTGGTTGTGTCCGTTTCTTTGGCTTCTAACAACCCTTCTTGTAAGTTTTATCTACGTTTTTTATAATGAATTTGAGTTAGATTACGTGGCACCGACACTTCAAATTGAAGGTGTGTATGGTGTCCAACATATGTCAGACGTATAGTTACATTCAGTTATTTTCTAAGTGTCCGGGTAAGCGTTGTCTAGTGTTCATGTTTGTATCAGACTTTCGGTGTTTCGTAGCTTTAGAGTGTTAATTAAGTAGTAGATCATATTATATGATTGCATTTAGTTTCTGTTAGTTGAATCTAATTGCAATTAAATAGTTAATTATTCCAGCTGTTAGAAGTTTGTTATGCCATCTCTCTAGTTACTTAATCACTCTTCAGTTATGTCTCTCATTTTGAGCAGTGCTAGAAACACTCTTCAGCTACGTCTCTCATTATGTGGGACCCATTTTCAAAGTGTGAGACCTACATTCAATTCATTTCACTCAATGAGAGAGCGGGTGTTGAAAAAAGAGTGTCCCTCACACTACTTCTCTCATTGTAGATAAGGTCTAGTGCCTATCTTTGTAATTCATTCTGAATATTCAATACTAAAACGGATTAGAGCACGTTGTTCCCTACACTGAAATTTATCTCTTACTCTTGCATTTTCCTTTCATGGATTGTGTAGATTAAGAGGTTCAATAGTTAATATTACATGCATATGCACTACAAAGAATATGGTGTTGAAGTATCAACTCTTTATTTTCTTATTAATGGTTGAGGTTGTTGACTTTAGAGGACCCAAATCTACCTAGTACTATGTACTAGTAGTGGCTTGGTTGTTGTGTTATTTCGTCTTCATTTCTTCATTATTCTCTCAATTTATGTGTGTGATTCTTTTTGTCCCTTGAAGGGGCCCTGACAGAAGAAAATCTCCTCTTTCTGGAGGCGTGGAGAACAATTGACCGAGCATATATCGACAAGAGTTTTAATGGACAGAGTTGGTTTAGGTATAGAGAAAATGCATTGCGCAATGAACCCATGAACAACCGTGAAGAGACATGTATGACTTTCACTTTCTACCTTTTACTCTTTTTTTATCAACTTGCTGAACAAAAACAATTTTATGGTAAATTATCTCTATTTTGACAGAAAATCATTTATGATTGCCTTCTAAGGATTGAGGAGTGGAATTACAATATTACTTTTTCACTTAATTGTTTCATGCTTGCTTGATGAGCAGTAAAATGGTTTAACTGAAATCGGTCTAGGTTTTAGTTTTAGCAGAGAGAATTTATGTTTGATGGCAAAATATGTTAAACTGAGTAACTGACTATACTTATCCAGAACCAGAACTATCTGATATAGTTAAAGGCTGGTACTTCCTGATGATTTAATCTCCAATCAAATTGCTTTAGATTAGTTGGTTTCAGATAGAAGTGTGGTCATCATAATCTCAGTTCTAGATTCAAGTTTGTAAAGATAAGTAGGTCGATTTGATTTTCCTTTTTCTGTCCTCTTGACTTTTGGTATGCAAGACAACATCTTCATGGGTAGTGGTTTTAAACATAGCTAGTTGTTAAGTAGATTTTTCCTTGTCTAGCACTATGTTTTTTTAGTTTAAATGCACACAGCTCTCCACTAAATAAAAATGGAATGGTTGAAAGCTTGACTATGGATTGTCATCAGTGATTCTCTGGAGTCTCGCCATGATAATATGAAGCAGTATAATAGCTTAAATTTTCGTCAATATTGATCATTGTGAATTATGAGAGGATAAGTCACACCACATATATCTGATCTATGTGATGCGTGATCAGAAAATAAATCAGCGAGAATGTCCTGGACAGATTGAAGAATGATTTTGCTGTTGAGAAAATTATATTTCACACTTTTAAACTTTAAGTATCAAAATGGAGTGGATAATGACTAACTTTAAAAGTCAAAAATGATGAAATTGCCAACTTACTCACCAGGCTAAATTATCCAGATGGATCTTGATGATTCAGGAAAGATTTTTTTAAGTACAGTCAAAAGTTTACAAATTTACTGAATATTGTTGTTTCTGCATTTGTTCTCAGATATGGCGATAAGAAAGATGCTTGCCACATTGGATGATCGCTTCACTAGATTTTTAGAGCCTGAGAAGTTCAGAAGTCTTAGGGTACAAATCTATATCATTTTAAGATTTCCTTTAGTTTTTTTCACATATAGTCCTGACTGTGTAATGCATATTGGATAACACCAAAAATTAAAATTTTGTTGAAGGCAGTCTGGAACTAAAGGCGCTCTAACTGGAGTGGGGATATCAATAGGCTACCCTACCAAAGCAGACATGCCATCCGATGGACTTGTTGTCATTTCAGCTTCTCCAGGAGGTCCTGCATATAGAGCTGGTGTTTTGTCTGGAGATGTTATCCTGGCCATTGATGATATAAGCACAGAAAAGTTGGGGCTTTATGATGCCGCTGAACGGCTACAGTGGGTTTTTCTTCATCCTACATGCTACTTGTGCATTCAAATCAATATTTTTGGCCAAATGTGAAAAATTTAAAATAAAAAGAACACATTGTTAATAATGTGCAAAACATCAACAGATAAGATTGCATTTATGTCTTAATAGTTTTCCAACAAGTTGAAAGTAGTACTACTATTATGTTGATAACTTGATATAAATATTGGACTAGTACTTGTTGTGCCTTAAGAACTGTAATGTTGCATACAACTGAATGCTACTGAGATGAGAATTTTATGTTGGACAAGTAGTCATACTAAAATAGGATTAGGAATGAAGTCATTAGAATGAAAATTGATATAGCTTCCATTGTTGTAGATAAAAAGGTAGAGTCTCGTCTCAGTTGGTTCAAACATACTTGGAGAAATAGTTAGAGGAAAAGGGAGACCAAAGAAAACTATAGGCCGAATTATGAAAAGAGACTTAGAATTAAATGGTCTATCTATTAGATATATTCCAAGACAAAGTATTATTGCGCCGTTAAATCCATGTAGTCAATACCGCCTGGTGGAAAAACACTTTGGTAGTTGCTGTATTTATTGTGACTTAATCTGCTTGAAGTTATTCTAGATTGTCTGTTACTCTAGTATGAGCCATTTATGAGGTTCTTAATTACTTGAAAGTTAATGTAAGCAGCCATTTGAAAGACCAAATTTTATTGTACTTCTCATTATTTGCTTTGAGCTTATCTATTTGATTGCCTGACCTTCTAAAGGAAATTACAGAGGACCTGATGGAAGCTCTGTTGCATTGACCATACGTAGTGGTTCTGACGTAAAGCACCTAGCTCTAACGTAAGTTGGTATTCTTTCGATGCAGAACTAGTTTTGAAGCTTTGACCTTAGAGAATATGCTTTTTTACCTAGGATGATGCAAAAATTTGCAGTTTGTTAATGCTTCATTATATTTAGTTAGAATACACTCATGGCTAATCATTGATACCGTTGTTAACTCTGCTGATTTAGTCATAAGTATTATTACCATTACTTGAGAGGCCTAATTAATTGATACCTTTTTCTTTTACAAAGAAAATCATTTCAATTCTTTTTTTTTTTACTAATAAAAAACATTTCTAATTAAACAACTAAAAATATGAATCTATGCATTTCAGGCGAGAGAAAGTTACAGTCAATCCAGTCAAGTCAAGACTGTGCAAGTTACCTGCTGCAGGAGATAATTCCCCAACAGTTGGTTATATAAAATTAACATCGTTCAACCAAAATGCATCTCGTAAGTAGTAATTGATGGGCCAAGCGTGACTTTTCTTGCTTCTATATACTAACTAAAAAAAGGGATAATTTTGTAACCAAAATACATTAATCATGTGATGCATCATACATTTTCTACCTAATACTCCAAACCATAATTCTTACTTGCTATAATCCGCATTTTGGTATAGTAAAGAGTCACATTTTCCCAATGACCATATGAAGTTTGACCAGTTAATGAAAATTTTAAAGAAACATTCATGAATGTTATTACATTTTTATGGCATTTACTTGATAGACTGAAGTAAGAAATACCAAATACATCCACACTAAGTATTGAGCGCGCTACGCATGACTTCCCTGCCTTGTTGGGATTGTTTCTCTGGGTTGATGCTCTTGCAGCTGTCTTATTTATTTCGCTGAACTGACCAATATCACATTTTACTTTTCAGCGAAAAATGTATGTATTGATGCCTTTTTTTGGGTGAATAGTATGTATTGATGACTAGGGTTGTGGTGGTACAACCGATAACAATTCTCTATTCCTCTGAGTGATAGTTACAAAAAATTAGTTGGGTTGATGCTTACTGAAGATGGCCATTTGGGTTGATGCTCTTTATATTTTATTGAATTATATTATTTTTGTCGCACGCTTGATACTTTTTTTTATGAACCTCGTGGTATTAAATTCTGTCATTAGTTGGAGTTTTAACTTGAATCTGACAAATATAAAAAAAATCTACTTCACTGACAATTTAAATTAAGCATGACTTATTATGTTGAAATTATTGATACTTGTTTGTCACATTACCGTAATCTGTCATCCTTGCAGGTGCTATCAGAGAAGCAATCAATACGTTCAGGAGTAATAATGTAAATGCATTTGTATTGGACCTCAGAGATAATAGGTGATTTAGCAATCAACATTTGCCTCTATATACTTTCAATCACTAGCTTTCTGAAGCTTATATTTGTTGCAGTGGTGGTCTTTTCCCAGAAGGAATTGAGATTGCCAAGCTTTGGTAAGATATGGCTATCAGCTATTGACATTTTTTACATCCATTGTATATCAATTTTGGCTGGTGGGCATGAAATTCAAGTAAACGTTTTATCTAAGCATTCAGGTTACGGTTATTTAATTTCTGCAGCATGGTACCACACCAGTATTCTCACCTTTTATGGATCACAAGTGTTCTATAACCATACAATCAGAAACACCTTTTTACCATTTTGATATAGATTGCATTGGCAAATTGGGTTGTGAAGAATTCTTGCAATAACAGCCGAAAATGAAATCTTCCAGTCATACATTTTTTTTTCTTGTTTTTAAATTATTTATCTTTTGTCCAGCTTCAAGTTCTAACAGATACTAACAATTAGGTTGGACAAAGGTGTGATTGTGTATATTTGTGATAGTCGTGGTGTTCGAGATATACTTGATACAGATGGAAGTAGTGCCCTAGCAACTTCTGAACCCCTGGCTGTGCTGGTAATTTTCTTATTTTGCTTTCTCCTCTCATTGCATTGGTGTCATATCGTGTGGGGCTCAAATGCATAAAACAATTACAATGATTCTCTATTATAAATTATTGTTTTCTTCATGTACTAGTTGGTTTCACAAAAATAGGATTTGCAGGACATGCACACAATGAGGGATACTTGTATTGGGTTTGGGTAGTTCGTCGGGTTTCAAGAGTCGCAAACTCTGTATTGGGTAGATATGTGGGGATAGTAAGCAATTATTGGGTAAGGGGTGTTTGAGAGTTCTATTGACTCTTTTCCTGTGATCCCATTGCGGTACCGTAGATAACATATTTTCTCATCTAATTCATGGTTGAATGTATGCAATTTTTTTAAACTGTTTATACTTTGTGTATTTGGTCTTTTTTAGTTTAAAGTAGTATGCAACATCAAGTATAATGATAACAATATGCATCTTCATTTCTTAATAAATTGTCATGGATTAGGCTTCATTCCTTAATAGTTGAGATGTTGCAAGTTTCTCTCTCATTTCATAGCGCTATTTAGGCACATGTGATATAAGTGAAACTATTAGTTTTAGGATCTTGCTGATGTATAGAAATGAATGAGATTGAGCTAATGTGAAGTCCAGCAAATACTCGAGGGTCGTTGTTTACCAGACACAGCTTTCGGCCAGGTCAATGAGTCAATTTAATTGTGATTATGGGAAAAGTAGGGAGTAAACTAAAGAAAGAACAGATATTGCATAATTGTTTTGCATCTAAATAGTTGTTCATTCACTGCTAATAATTCTGTCCTCCAGAGTTCCAATTTGTCTATTGTATATGGTAAAAATGAGTAATTAAATATCTTGAGCCTAATCAGGTAAACAAGGGAACTGCAAGTGCCAGCGAAATACTAGCGGGTGCATTGAAAGATAACAAGCGGGCCATAGTGTACGGAGAGCCAACATTTGGAAAAGGGTAAATTACTTTTGGTTTGGTTCAATTGAAAGAAACAAAAATTTATGTTATTTTCCTAATATGAGCTACACATCTTGCAGGAAGATCCAATCAGTATTTGAGCTCTCAGATGGCTCGGGACTAGTTGTTACAGTTGCTCGCTACGAGACACCTGCGCACACAGATATTGACAAGGTCTGCTCTTCTATTTCCAGTTTTTTTTATTTTTAAATAATAATAATAATCGGCTTCCCCTTTTAACACCTTGCATTTGCATGTAGGTTGGTGTCATTCCTGACCATCCTCTGCCAACATCATTTCCTAAGGATGAAGATGCATTTTGCAATTGCCTGCAGGATCCTGCTTCTTCGTGTAATAATAATAGCAGGGTCCAGTTATTTTCAAAATGATTTCTTTGGGTTCTTGTTAAAAAACACTATTCTTTAACAAAACAAAATGATTTTGGCTTCATTGATCAAACAAAGCAACAGTGTTGCCACAAACATCTGGGTACATATGAAAACTAGAGACTACAAAAGACCTGTGTTCCTGAAAACTGAACTAACTAGGACAAAGAAAACCAAACAAATAAACCTGCCGAATGGGGGATTGTTCACAATATGAGATGTGTATGTGATTGTTGATAGCTACATCTGAATTCCTTTTATTCCCTAGAAAATCATCATAAATTAAAATTGAAGTACTTTTCTCTAATATACAATGCTTCAAGTTCCAGCAAGAAATGTCAGACCGTACCGCAGACATTGAAGAATGAGGGTGTTCAATAAATAATTGCATGCTTCTCTCAAAAAAAAACATAATAATAATAATAATAATAATAATAATAATAATAATTGTATGCTAAAATAAGAAAGTTGAAGAATGCAAATTTGTTTAGGCATGGATTACCAAAAGAGCTAATTGTATTTCTAATAAATATATTCTCTCTTCCAAATAAAATATAGACAAAATTTTATTCATGCAAGTTGGATAAAATTTTGTAAAAAAAAAAGTTGGATTGAATTCAAGCAAAAATTAAATATTTTCATCCTAGTTGATGGTAGTAAATAAAAAATGTCATTCATTTAATTTAAACTTTTGTGTCACTAAACTAATTTATTCCCTTAAAGAAACAAGTTTATTGCGTTAATTTAAACGAGTTTTCATATATTTTTCCCCTATGTTGTAAGCAATTTGTTTCTATTGCATATTCGTGTGACCAATTTCCTTTCATGGTAGGTAAAACTTTGTATAGTAAAAAGTTCGACTAACTTTAGTGATAGAAGTAAGAATTCAGCTCTTCCCCCAACACATTTTTGCTCGCGCCCAACTGAAATACCGAAAATACTCATGTGTTAGTTAAGTAACGCAAGTGTTAAAATCTGCGCATTTTAACATGCGCTGCGCAACTTAATTCACGCTGAAATTAACACTTGCGTAAGTTAACTCACGCTGGAAATTAACACTTGCGTGAGTTAAGTAACGAAGGGGTAAATTGATAATTTCAGTTGGGTGCGAGTGTTTTATGCTGGGAGAAGAGTAGAATTCTAGAAGTAATTGAGTTTTATTTCTTCTCGAATGTCTTCAAAGGTTTCTGGTGGTGGCCGGGGTTTGAACCTCAGACCTTGCATATATTATGCATTATCCATACCAACTGAGCTAAGCTCACGAGGACGTCTTGAAAGGTCTATTAACATTGGAATGTACTTTATCAATTAGGGGAAACACTTCAAGTTTTCTTAACCATGTCTCATTACCATCTCCATCAAATATAATGTAGGTACGATCGGTGCAACTAAAATCATGACATACACTTTTTTACAAGTTATAAGTAGTACAATATGACTCAACATCGTTTACATTGTGAGATTATTTGGTCATTTAGAAACATCTTTTTATCTGTGTGGACAAAAATGTACTTGGTTCAATATGGTCATGTGGAATATTTTTTTATCTATGTACAAAAATGTACTTTATGCTACATTCTTCAAGTATGGCCAAAAAAATATATATATCTTTAATGTTGTTATATCTTGAGGTGTGGTCGGACAAAAACAATAAAACTGTAACATCAAACAAACCAAATTGAAAGTTATCCAATTTTTTCTGGTTTGATTCAAAAATCAAAATCAAAGGAAACTGAATTGGATCGTTTCACCTATCAATTTTTAATTTTTAAGACCAATTAACCGATGAACCGATAGATTTACTTAATTTATTACAGTCACTTTGACTTACTTCAAACTCAACATTTTACCACACCAAAACAACAAACAAACAACATTTGTATCTATCACTGTTAACTTATTTATTTCTTAAGAATTTGGTTTCGGCGGCACTAACCAATCCATCACACATTCGTGAGTTTTCTTCTGTTGCTTCTTTCTCTGCTCGCATTTTTTAGTTTCAATTCCTTATATTTTGTTTGTTGAAAATAGCTTCATTGTGACATTGATTTATATACTATCATCCATTTTTTCTCTTAAACAAAACATGTTCCAAAATTAACTATTCAAAATATTCATAAAATCGCAAAACCCTTAAAATTTGGCCATGCATAACACCTGCTCGACAAAATTCCCCAATAAGAAATCCTATAAATAAAGTTTCTTTTTTTCTATTTTTTGCTTTATTTTGGTCTAACATTAATCTTTTGTCTTCTTTGTTCAGTTCATTTTGAAGGTGTGAAGCAACAAGTTACAAATTTATTGACAGATTATTGATCACACACATAAACAAAAATGTTGGTGTTTGAAGCAAGATATGTTCGACAAGTAGAAGTTTTTACTCGAACTTGTGTATCGAGATGGTCTACTGTATTTTATTCTTGTTATTCAGATTCTCCTCGCAGCAAGTCTAAGCTTGCCCCTTTGCAGGTTCATCTCCAATCCAACTGATTTTCTACCACCATGAAAAAAACGACATTTTGTGATTTATTTATTCTGTTTGTAAGTACTCACTGCATTGAGGTTTTTTTGTAGGAGAGAAAAATGATTGACAAAGTTAAGATATTTGCAAAAGCAGGAGATGGTGGTAATGGTTGCACCAGCTCTCGCCGCAGTCGACATGATAGAAAGGCCATAGCTGATGGTGCATTTTCTTCTTCTTTTTTAATTATGTTAATATCTACTAGATTTGACATATGCTGGGGATCGGGTAGCTCAACTGGTTTGAGCTAAGGGATAAGAAGTTGGAGGTCTTGGGTTCAAACCCGGACAAAGGAGTAAATATTAATCTAATCTAACTATTAACATTTGTCATTCAAAAAATAATAATTTGACATATGCTTAATTGAGTAAATAACCAATTTGGTCTTTGAAATTATAGGACTCTATCAGCTTAGTCTCTCACATTATCAATAATTCAAAATGATCGCTATATTGAAAAATGTTAGTGAGGTCCATCCCCTCATTAATATTTACAATAATGATAATGACATTAAGTTGGTAATATCGGGAATGAATTTAAAATTAAGTGGATAGTATAAGGGATATGTTTGATATCAATCTATGCATAGGGACAAACTTTATTAACATTTTGCAATTTCAGGATACATTTTGAATTGTTGGTAATGTGGAGGACTAAGTCAATACAAACCTATATATACGGATTTAATTATTCAGCAATCAGAAACATGCTATTGATTTGTGAATACCATCATCCAGTTGATGTTAAGAAATTTAGATGGAGTGTTGTAGAGCTGATAGCAATGTGCTTGTTTAATGTAGGTGGCAGTGGTGGGGTAGGTGGTGATGTAATTCTGGAATGCTCTCGTAGAGTTTGGGATTTCAGTGGTCTGCAGCGTCATCTAGTATGCACTTATATATTTTACCAAAAACATTTATGTCAAAAAATGATGAGATTTTTCATGTCAGTGACACTAACAGTGCATGGTAGATAGCAGGTAATGGAGGACATGGATCATCAAAAAATAAGATAGGAACCAGGGGTGCTGATAAGGTTATTGATCTTTGTTCTTTCACCTTTAAAAATTTTGTATTTTTATTTTCTTCTATTTGGTTGTGTTTTCAAAACAAAATTGAATTTATCCAAACTAACTTGCTTTAATAGGTTGTTCGTGTACCGATTGGCACTGTACTTCATCTTGTTAGTGGTGATATTCCTTCTATAGTCAAAAAAGTTCAATCCTCAGCAGATTTAGACCCTTGGGATGTTCCTGGTGTACTTGTAGATGATCATTCCGACCCTCGCGATGGTTCTACTTCCAACGTTACAAAGCAGGAAAAAGTCAATGCAATACATCCTACTGGCTGCGCTTCATCCCAAGCTACTGAAGCAAATGTTGAGAAGTCTGTAAAATCTACATGTGTTGCATCAGCAGATGTACTTTCTCAACTTTCATCTTCTAATGAAACTCCCGAACTTGGTTCAGAGGATATAGAAGAGAAACCAGAGATCCTAAGTAATGTTGCTGAATTAACAGAAGAAGGTCAACAGATTATTGTTGCCCGTGGAGGAGAAGGTGGTCTAGGTAATGTGTCTATTCAAAAAGATCCTAGGAAGCCTCCGACTACGAAGGCAGGGGTAGGTCAACACGTAACCAATCTTCAGGACACGGACAATGTTAACTCTTCCTTAAGTACAGGTTTATCTGGTTCTGAGACTGTTCTTATATTAGAACTGAAGTGCATTGCTGATGTTAGTTTTGTGGGAATGCCTAATGCTGGTAAAAGCACTTTACTTGGAGCTATATCGAGAGCTAAGCCTGCTGTTGGTCACTATGCCTTCACTACCCTTAGGCCGAATTTAGGGAATTTGAACTATGATGATATGTCGATAATTGTGGCTGATATTCCTGGACTTATAAAGGGCGCACACCAAAATCGTGGACTTGGACATGCATTTCTGCGCCACATAGAACGCACGAAAGTTCTGGCTTATGTGGTAGACGTGACTGCTGCTTTACCGGGAAGAAAAGGAATTTCACCATGGGAACAACTAAAAGACTTGGTTCTAGAGCTTGAGTACCATCTGGAGGGTTTATCTAATCGGCCATCCTTGATAGTCGCAAATAAGATTGATGAGGAAGGTGCTGAGGAAGTGTATGAAGAGCTAAAGAGAAGGGTCCAGGGTGTTCCTATCTTTGCTGTGAGTGCTGTTTTGGAGGAAGGGATACCAGAGCTTAAAGCTGGTCTTAAAATGCTTGTCAATGGTGAAACTTCATGCCCACTTTGCCTAGATCAAATATCGCTTGATTAGATTAGATTATCATCATTACTCTTGTAAGTATGAGTCAAGATAGAGTGGAAAATCTTCTTTGCACTTTCTGTTTTGCTTACTTCCCCTGTGTACTTGGAGTTGAGTGTTTTGCTTGGTTCTAAAAACAATGGTCATAACCTAATCAAACCTTTTAGATGTGCTAGGTTTAAGATTCTTTTAAAAGAAAAAATAAGTGTATGATTGTTAGCCTCAGACAATATTTTTATTTTATATTATATTATATTTAGGATTAAAAATACTTTTTTCGAATATTTTTTACAGCTTTTAATTTTACAAGAATATTTATCTACTATTGACATTGTCTAGATGAAAAAGTGGAACCGTGATTAGTTCCACACACAAAACGTGATGTCCAACGATTTTTAGTTCCTCGTCGTTGAACTCATTGAGCTTAATAACATTGTCAGCCATTCGTAATTCAATCATCATATGAGCTACATTGTCTCCCTCGATCTTCTTTGCATAAGTGGAAAGATTGATATTTTAGTGGGCCCACCCAAAAGTTATCACTCTTCTATTTCTCTACTAAACCAAACGAGATAAGTGTGTCTTTTCTCTTCAACTTCTCTTTTCTTAATTCACTTATATCAAATAGGCTAGTGCTAGCAACACCCTTTTTTAACATTCTCTCCAACACTCACTCTTTTATTTGATGAAATCAATGTAAGCATCACCATTTTATGTGGATCCTATTTCCAAAGTGTAGGACCCACATTAATATTCAACAAGAGAGTGGGTGTTAGAGAGTGTGGTTACCTCTATCAAATATAATGTAAAAGAAGTTGTCTTTAAGTTCAAACTAAGAGACATGGTAGGAACCAAATTAACACAAAAATTAGTGGATCAAAGAGGAGCTAATTGCTAGCAGACCACTTATGTTCAAAGTCTAAGACTTGATCTACTAGTGCTAATCAAGACAAACAAGCAACATGTTTGAGAAGTTTTCAAAGTGAAAGAAAATTTTGTTTAGTTGCAACAAACTAGTGAGAAAGGAAAGGCAATGTTACATGATACAACACCGTGTCAATAAACGAATAGTGTGATATAATCCTGTTTTAGACTTCAATCATAGAGATTCAAGTGAGAATCTTGGTTTTACTACCAAGGAGAGTCTTGATTTAAGTATCGTTTCTCCTAATAAGGTCATGCAACCCTATGGTAGGATGTATTCATAATGTCAAAGAAAATATCGATTCTATCATATATAGCCAATCGAGCTGACATATTACAGACGAGGAGAAAAGAAAAGAAAATTTCCAACATACAGGTAAATGAAATTTCCAAATACATATTATTGCTGAAGTTCATCAAACCCCTATTAAACAAATTTATAACTCAATGTTGCTCAGAATTGCACTTCTTAAAAAATCTTTGGAGCAATGGCAGTGAAGGCAATCCTAATTCCTAGTCAAAATCAATGTTTCACAAAAATTATCTCCAAATTAACTCAAATGCTTGATACCTGGCTCTGGGGTTCTCACAAAACTATTTTTCTATGAAGTATTCATTAACTTTGAAAAGCATAGTTCATCAAACTTACGGTCATTTTTTAACTTTAAAATATTTAAAAAGCATAGTTCAACCATATAATGGTATGTTTCCAGTATTGAGCGTATTGATTCTCTACATTGAAAATATCTCATATTTCTTCCTTAGACTAATCCACACCATTCAAACCTTGTAATCTTTTTTTTTTTTCTAATAAAATAAAGCCTCTTTTATTGTTAAGTGTCTAAATTTCACATTATTTATAATGCCAATAGAGATAATACATTACCATCCCGAGTGTGTGAGATGAGTGCCACCACAGCACTCTTACTCAGATGACTAACAAGGCAACAACTATCAAGAAACATAATCAACTCTTTGACCTATATTTCCGAGACAGTAACATCAATATAAGCCACAGTAAACCTACTTCAAACTAACTTTAAAAATTGATTCCGACAGCACATAACCAATTCGATCACCGAAATTCTTATAAATTTCTGAAAATAAAAAGACAACAAAACCAACATTGAACTGAATAGTTTAATCTAGAAGTTCAAACCGATAAACTTAGTAAACTATTGAGAATTTTCCCTGCATAGTTGCCTCCACTATTGCACAGGTAAACCTCAAGGACTCGGGGAAAATGAGGCGATCAACCTACTTTGTCGATATAGTACATGTACATCCTTAACAGTTAAGGGCATTTAACTTCCTGTGTAAAAAGAAGCTTCATGTTCTTGCTCCATCAAATAAACATTATTACAATGGCACAAACTAATAGTGATCTGTCCTTATCTTTATAATAAAGATGTAACCGCCTATGAAGTTGAGAATAAGAACTAGTATGGCCGGTATCGGGTGGGTCTTCTATATCTCGGAACCCTTCTGCATGGAAAAATTATTTATTTAATAATTAAACAGAAAACATGGGCCGTGAATAAATAAAAACATTTTATCATCTCAATTTAACAAAGCCTGGATTGTGAAGAAATATTAACATCTTATCATATAGAGAAAAAATGACAGTTAGGAGGAACCAAAACCTACTGTTGATCCAGTCACAGTCAATTTTTAACACCACCGAATCATAAAATGAAAATCATTTAAGAAACTATTACTTTTTCATATAGCTATTACCACATTTAATGATGCGGCAATGTCAAATTAGATGATACAGAGTTTTCTTACAGAGAATGAACGAACAATAAAGGTATGCTTGGATTAACAGTTCAACTAAATACTTAATTGAATAAAAGCTTATCATTTAAACCGTCCGTACAAGTTGTTTCTAGATATAAAATAAATATAAAATGAGAATAAAATATGTATAAGTCTGTCATGAGTGTTTGTAACTTTCAATAAACTATCCTTATATCAGAATAAGCTAAAAACAAGTTCTGAGAACAATACAAGTTATTTTTTAAGCTCTTTCAAAGACTTGCACAAATGTCATAAACACATATAAAATCTTCCAAAACCATCCTAAATGCATGGACCACAATCTGCCGTGATAGCAGGCACACAAGATTTTATAGAAAAATAAAATTTACAAAATACAAATTAAGAGCTGCCATCCAGTTAGTGTTGTTGCTGCAGGCAATTATACCAAAACTGTATATATACTCATTGGCATAGCATGCATCCCTATGTAGTTTTTGGTTATACAAACATAAGTGTAATTTTCAATATCTGTATTACCCTGCCCATAAAGCGCACTTGCAAGGACTTGTGGTCTTGAAGCTTCCAAGAAATCCTAATTATTTTCTTATTACGTTTATGTGTGGATGTGTGTACTCGATCCATAAGGAGAAAAACAATTTGAACAGTCTGGTGTGCTGTTATATGGTCATCATGGTAAAAGTCTAAAGGAAAGTATACAGAACATGAGGTTCGCTACATTGCTTATGTGGTTACCTATCATCAGATGTATTACTATCACAAAAGCAAATCCATCCACTAGTTTTATTTAAACATCACAGTCACGATGTGAACCACCATTTAAACAAAAAGTAACATATTTACTCTTTAAATGTCAAAATTTACACATTGGATGTCATAGAGAAACAAAAGCAACAATGAATTCTGGGTAAATATTTTATTTTATTCAGTTTCTAATGATAGCTTACCCGTAAGCATATGGTGGAAAAAATGGTGCAGGCATGAAAGGCCTCCTACCGCGGAAACCAGCAGGTCTTCTTCCGTACTGCTTCAAACCAGGAACATTTGTACGTTTTGCAGACACCTGAAGGAAAAATCATTAAAACCAAATGGAAACATGGAGTGATTAGTTGAATTTACACATATAATCAGATAAAATTACCTTCAGCTGTCGGCCATGCAATTCAGTTTCATTTAAAATGAGAGCATTCTGAACAGCATCAGCTTCAACAAATTCTACATAAGCAAATCCTTTCGGTTGACCAAATTTGTCTGTCAATATTGTGACTCTGTTCACAGTACCACAGGACTGAAAATGCTGTTGGACTTCTTCAGGTGTGCATGCATAGTCAACCTGATTCATAATTTAGAAACCAGTTTGATGAATTAACACTCAGTTGAAGTTTTTTAAGATTTAAATGACATGGAAAATTACGCATAAAATGACTAAAAAATGCATTAGACATGTGAGTGTGTGAGTCGCCAGAATCAATCTTGAACAAACATCAAATACTTTTGTGGTTTTTGAGTGATGCAAGAGACAAGAAGACAAAGATTACAACTACCAAAGCTTTTCCCCGCAAGGTGAAACCGACTACATGGATCAAACGACAACATATTCTGCCATGGACCATAAATACAGATAGGCCATATAATTTTAGATCTATCTTGATGGTTTGGCCTAAAGTTTTCTTTGGTCTCCCTCTTCCTTTAACTATTTTACTATACTCCCATGAAATTTAAGTGCTTAAAAGCATTGTCATGCGGTACAGGGCTGATGAAGGATACAAGCAGTCCAGTTATGAGAAGTTTACCATAACATTTGCAAATGGTCGGTTTTGCAGCATTATAAAGATGTAAAAATTTGGTTTCTTACAAGTTATCTGGGTATTTTAGAAAATTTGCATTATATGGATCTGAAATTAAGTCAGACATGTTTTCAGGATCACATACAGGTAATCAACCAAATGATCTAGTAGCTCTTATTGTTAGTTTTAATGGCTTTCCAAATTGAAACCGGAGTCCATTTTGGGTTATATATATGTGAACAAATGGAATGTGTTGTCAGTTGCAGATCGCAGAATATAGCGGTTTGTACAAATTCCGCAACGCAACAATGTTATAGCACAGTTACAGCCGCTGTTTCATAATCTTCTATATCATATTGCGTATTACAGAACAATAGTGATTAGTTCATATTCCGCTATGCAATAGTGCTATAGCGCCACTATACTGCTATTTAACAACACTTGATTCGGCAGCTTTGAAGATCACCCTGATAACATATCCCTTCCAAGAGGAAAACAAACTAATGCTAGGGAAACTAAAACACCTTTAAAGGACATGATGATATCAGGAAATATTTGAACAAAGAGTTTTGACCTTCGACAAAACCATGTTCAATTTCCAAATTACCCAGACCCGCTCCAAACCAAACCAACTGGCTACATGTACAACACACATTAAATGCTCTCTTTTTAAAGATAAAAATAAATAAAAAAATGGAAGGCTCAATGACTACTTTGTAAACTAGACCATACAACCTCTTTCCCATCTCAACCATTCCACACACTTAAAAAAATAAAATTAATGAAAAGTGAAACAGGCTGTTTTGGCCGATTCCAAACTACTTTATAGGTGCTTAGCTTTGTATAAGTAGCCATAGGTACCTATCGTACCAGGGTTTTGGGTTCAATCAATCTCTTTTGACTTCAAAACTAAAACTGCCTGTTGGGGCCAAATGTTCTAATAGAGGCTAACATTTCGTAAACATGTTCAGGATCGTTGTTTTCAACTACCAGGTGCATGTGTCCCATATTAGTCAATCACGTGCAGTGCGACTGACGTCCCCCAAAAAACAAAATCGACATTTATTATTTGAAAACTAAAACTGCTTGTCGGGGATGGATGTTCTAGAAAAGGGTTTGACTTTTCAGAAACATGTTAAGGATCATTGTCGCTTTCAACTGCCAGGCGCATAGCACCCATGGCAGTTGATCACGTGCAGTGCGACTGAATTCCCTCAAAAAAAAATCAACATTTATTATTTCGATTTACAACCCATCCCAATCCCAATAATCCAAACATTAAATTCTTAACCTAAAATTCAAACTGTAAGCAACAAAGATGCGCCAAAAAACCCGGAAACCGCCAAAAAGATTGCAGAATTGAGTAACAAAAACCATATATAAGCAAAAACCATCATAAACCTAAACATTCTACTTGAGCACTTGCACATAACATACTTCAGATATAAAACAGAGTAACAACATAAACTAAAATCTGAATTAATCATAAATAAAATCAAAGGTATGTGAAACTCACATTACCGACATAGATCGAACGAGCATCCACTTCCTCCTTTTCAGCTTGAGATACAGAAGACCCAGCAGGATCTAAAATCAAAAAATCAAAAAGCTTAAAAATCAATAATTGAGCCAAATTATATACAGATCTGAATTAAACAAACAATGAATCAATCAACGAAAATTTATGGAATCTTCGAAAATTGAAAAGCATAATAATAATAAGAATGAAACCTTGAACAGCGCCCATCTCTTTCTCAACCTTAGCTTGCATTTCGCGAAGGGCACTAGCTTCTTCCTCGATCTCTTTCAGCCTCTTCTTCATATCCTCCAATTCCTGCAAAATCGATTCATTCATGTTAAAAGAGAATACATAGATAGAGAAACCCTAACCCTAATTCGATAACCCTAACCCTAACCTTGGTGGTGTGATTGGATGCGAGTTCTTCATCGCCTTCTTGATGTTCAGCATCTATGTCGGCATCCATGTCAACCTCTTCATCGGGAATGTCAGCACCATAGACTTCATGCTCTTCCTGCTCCATCGCTATTCTATCTTCTTCTTCTTCCTTCTTCTTCTTCTTCTCCTTGTCGTTCTCTCACTCTCTCTCTTCCGCACCGAGAGATTTTTGTCTATGATATATCTAAACACATTCAAACACCCTTTTATATTATTCTTTTAATAATAATTCACTGAGCCTTAGTATATTTTAGGGTTAATAGCGATTTACCCTCTGTAATATATATCATTTCCGGTTTTACTAAGATATTTTTTTTGATTTATCCCCTTGTAATTTTTTTTGTTTTGATTTACCCCCTAATAGGTCATTCAAAACGATTTTTTTTTTCTTCCAGAAATTTTGGTTTTTGAATGACCTATTAGGAGGTAAATCAAAACAAAAATATTTTACAGGGGTAAATCAAAAAAAATATTTTACAGAGGGTAAAGTACCATTAACCCTTTATTTTATATGCAACAAGGTCACTTTAGCTTATTTACTAGTAATAGAAAATTGCTTTTAAGCACCCACCATTTGCTATTGTAAACCTTAAACCGACCAAAATATTTCTAGCAGGTAGTTAATTGTCGTTTGCTAAAACTAGCGGTATTTTACTGTTGTTTCGGTTACGACACTTAAGTGTTGGTCTAGACATGTCTTTATATCAAGCAACTCATTTGTACTACATATTATTCACTTGTCACAATTCATACTCTAATCAATCCAAAAAGTTGAAAGAGGTTTGTACCAAAAAAAAAAGTTGGAAGAGGAAGCTCAGACATAGGAAGATGCTTATTTGGATAGTCAATTTTGGTTTCGAGACATCATAAATATTGAAAGAGAAGAACAACCATTCAAAAAAGAATCAAATGAAGTCCTTCGAATTCCTTTAGACAATGACGATGAAGAAGGGGAGGAATTTAAAGAAGATAAAAATTAAGAAGCAATTTCATTAGATAGGATATGGTACTTTTGTTGGTGTTCATACTTTTTTTAATTGATAATGCACCGATATTTTTGTGTGGTCAATATATTACTGTTATATCAATATATGTCTTTTATGTTTTATGTGGTGGACAAAGCATTGATGATTTATGTGAATAATATTGCATCACATTTTAAACAAATATATGTATCCGATTAATCTACAATTCATTTTATCATTTGTATCATTTCATTTAGTTTGGTATTTTCTCTTGTATCTACTTATGTCAGGTGAATCATGTATATGGATGAGAAAGTTGAAGGTTATGTCTGATATGAAGCTTTCAAGAGGATGATTAAGATTTTTTTAACCCCCATCAACAAGTTGGATGAGTTAAAGACACAACTTAAACCAATGCTTTGTTTATTTTGGTGTAAATCAAACTGCGTCTCATATTTTTGCACGTGTATAGTGCATGGATCTTGGAATTGATAACAACAAAGGAGATATTGTTTGACATCCTTGGATGCTTAAGGATGCTTAACGTTGAATTGTTGTTTGATAAATACATTATCATAACCACTAATGCTTGAGGTGGATCATCCGACATACCTCCATTGGCTAATGGTGATGGATATAGTATGGGAGGTTAGTATAGGTCTATTAGATATGTGTTAACCTCACCTTTATGATGTTAATGACATTTCCGTGTTGTTGATACTTTAATACAATGCAAGTACGTACACCAGATGTAGTTGTAACCCGACAAATTGAATTTTTCAACTTTTATGGTCGTAAAGCCCCATCGGATATGTCAAATTTTTTATTTTTAAGGATGATGTGTCAAATTTGTTGTTGAGCTTTAAAGTTAGCTTGTGTATTAGATAACAAACCTTAGCAGCAGGGGCGAACCTGGCCTCACAAAATCAGTGAGACACAATTTTTTGCAACATCAATAGCAGAGCCAGGAGTAATTTTTTGACGGGTCAATTTCTTTAGTGTATATATATTATTTCTCACAATAATTATTCATAAAAAAAATCGTTGGTGTAGTGTACATACTATTGGATTTTACTCTAGGTACTCTGGTTCAACACCTACATTGTGCATTTTTTTTATGGTATTTTTAGTTTAAATAATATAGTTGAAAAGCTAAAATGGGCAAAACAAGAATTGAACCCCAAGTTCCCCACCTAAACAAGGTGCGCCTTTACCACTAGAGTACTCCATACACATGTGATTAATTTACAAAGATTAATTTATATAATATAACATTTAGCTAAAAAAAATATTGGGTATGGACTGGTTTGGCACTTGACACACCGAGCCTAGTTCAGGTCCGCCCCTGCTTGGCATGCATTAAATTTTCTTTAACCAACTCGTACTTGAGAATGAACTATGTCCTTAAACCACGAGTTCCTTAGCTAACATATTTCATATGTTTTTAAGCTACTAGACTAAGAAATGCATATAAGTGTAAAGTAAAGAAAAATGATAAAATGCATAAAAGCTTGTTTAGCTATTTATATGCAAGCACTAGCCCTATTGGCCAAAACAACGCGACCTATAGAATTTAGTCTTGCTTAGATGTTTATGCAGGTAATGTGTGAATTCTCCTGTTGCTGGGGATATGTGGCACACCATGTTTGGCTTGATCTTTCTAGGTCCTTGACATTTCTTGTTTCTCTTATCCATGTGTGTGTAACTCTCTCACATGGTGGTTCCATGCTCTTAGTTTTTTTGGTTAGTGATGCCAAAAACATGGAACACAAGTCAAATACTCAATTATCGTTCCACCGAGTCTTGATTGATTCTGCCATTTCCACAACCTCCGCGGACCTCAATATATATGGAAGATGCAAGTAACTCATATTCAATTGAATATATAAGAAAGATGCAAATAACTCGTATTCAGTTGTATTTGCATTTGTCTAACCATCAATTAGTAAAGAGAAGTAGTGATGTACAAATTCAGGCTCGAACCTTTAACCCATCCCAACCCATAAGATATGGGCAAGGTGTGATTCGATCGAATAAAATAGGGACAAAAAACACGGACAAGGGACAAGGCACAATAGAAGAAGTGACGAATCTATGTTACCCGTCCTGTCCCAAACTGATTAATATACGGTATTATTTTATATTATTATTATGATTGAATTATTATTATTATTATTATTATTACTACTACTACTACTACTATTTATTTTTATTATCACTACTACTTACACATGAGATAATCAAATCTAAGACCTTGAGAAGAAGCACACCTCCAAATCTCAAATCAATATCACCAAATCAACTCAATTGGGTTTACTTACACACTATAAATGATATTATAGTAATCATTTACAAATATATCAATCGTTGTAACCTATTGCTAAGAAACCGTTAATCATTTACATTTTTGTATTTTTAATTCATTTTTATGTTTTATTTAGTAAAATAACCATTTTAGAAATTAATATTATTGTGTTGTTATACACGTCATATCTGCCGCTTAAAGTAGTGAGTTATATTGTTTAATGCTTCAAAATTGGAGATTTTATTTTGAATGTCAACCGTAATTTGTGATTTTGGTTAAGGTAAAATGTGGTAACATGAACATGATATAAGTTAAAGTGATTTTAGTCAAGGTGGAATGAGTCAACTCGGGTGTATCCTTGTATCGTCTTGTTTTTATTGCATTCATATCTCATCAAATTTAATCAAGTTTAGGATCGGATTCGAGTCTAAATAATTGACCCACTCTAAGTTAGGACCGGGTTTTGGTCTAGCCAATCTCGTCTCATGTACATCCCAAGAGAAGTCTACCTAACCCTAAAATAGCATATATGCCTATCTTAGCTAACAAAGATAGTTGTTTCATGTTTCCAATATAATAACAAAAAAAAATTAATGTCCGTCAAATTGTCTAAAACATCATTGGTTAAACTTTTGAAGTCACTAATTTGTTGGACTTCATGATTAATTTGCTACTCTCTCAGTCTCAAAATGACTAAGCTTTTTGTTAATTTTATACATATTAAGAAAAAATGTATAAGTGAACGAAAGAGAAAAATGATTTTGAGTACATTTGAAAAAAATTGAATTGAGAATGATATTTTTTTGAAAGATGAATTGAGAATGATAAAAGTAGTATTAATCACAGTGTATAATTAGAAGAAAAAAAATTAATATTGCATTGAGAAGTGAAATGAGTTAAAAAAAATTGGGACACATTTTTTTTTACAGACGAGTCACTTAAGAAAAAAAAAATGTAATATAAGATAAATATGGGAAAACAATTTATTCACATCTCTTATAGCATAGATTCTTTAAAAAAAAAAAAAAACTCTTATACCATAGATATAGAAAAAATTGTTTATTTTCATCTTTTTTAATCTCCTAATATCACTAATTTACGTATAAAATAACAAATTATTTAATAAAAAAGCTACATTAATTTTACTATTTTAAAAGTAGTCACAAGTTTTCAAAATATTATCATATCGACTTTCTCATATCATACATAAAAATTTGGTTCCAAAGATATAAGCGAGTAATATACGCAACGAGTGTGGTTGAAATATTAAATTGTGTTTTGCATAAAAAATTAAAAATTCACTAATAGAAACTCCACATTAAATTATTCAAAAAATAAGTTTTTTAAAATTTTATTATATTGACTTTTTTTATATCAGTACATAAAAAAAAATGCCAGGAGCGATGTGTAAATATTTAACATATTTTTAAATACAATTTTTTATTAGAAATATCACACTCTTTTGTACTGGGGGATCTTGGGCTGGTTTTTATTATTATTACAATTATACCATTTAACAAAAAAATTCATAATAATATTATATTGTTGGTATCATTAAAAACGATAAAAATTTATATTTTAAAATTTATTTAATATTTTAAAAGATTCCACAAATATTTTTTTGAAAGGAAAAGACCGAATCTTACATATATTATGTACTGTACATATCAATTGAGCTAAGTTTACGATGACATAATATTAATATCCGTGTAATTTTTTTATATATTATTATTAGTTTTTTTTTTGTGGTGGCCGGAGTTCTAACCCTGAACCTTACATATATTATGCATTGTCTATACCAACTGAACTAAGTTCACGATGATTTATTGGAGTTTTTCTATCTTGTGCAAATTTAGACATGTTAAGAAGTTTAAAATAAATTTTTTTATTGAAACTTATATATTTAATATTAAATATAAAATTTTTGAATTAATAATTCTTGTTTTAAATTGCACATGTTGATTCCGTGTCATAGTTTTAAAACTCGGCTCAGACCGGCCGGTCGGACCGTGAACCGGTGGGTAGGTCGGTTCGAGCCAACATTTGGATCGGTCATGCAGTTGACTCGGCCGAGTTTTTGGTCTGACCGGTTCTCTATTTTTTTTTCTTTTTCTTTTAGCTTTACAAAAACGACGTCGTTTTGGATTTTTCAATTAAAAAAAAAGAAAAAACTGGAATTAGAAAGGTCAAAAAAGGGTAGAAAGACTCCAAAACCTCACTCCCTCCATTCACTCCTCTG